>Ga0247610_10003382_pt1 | contig 17565 bp, 16 predicted proteins | sample 174DNAGHGhighgp2_FD_193483 | JGI IMG/M metagenome (GOLD analysis project Ga0247610, IMG submission 193483) | Sheep rumen microbial communities from Palmerston North, Manawatu-Wanganui, New Zealand - 1742 DNA GHGhigh gp2 | ecosystem: Host-associated > Mammals > Digestive system > Stomach > Rumen... | reverse complement strand
GCCCTGCAACTCGCCCTGCAAAGCGACACGACGCTCTGGAAGGAAGCCTACGACCAAGGCGTCGTCATCTCAGGCAGCCAGTCGCTCTACATGACCCTTCGTGTGCTCGAACTCACCTGGAAGCAAACACGCCAGGTAGAGAACCAGGAGAAGATGATGCAGTGCGCCAACACCCTCGTCGAGCGCGTGCAGCTCTTTGCCGAGCGCTTCGCAAAGGTCGGCGAAATGCTCGACAAGACGCGCCGCAGCTTCGACGACCTCAACACCGTCACCGCTCCCTCCGGCCCCAGCATCACCACCGCAGCCCGCAACCTCCTCAAGTTCGGCGCCCAGGAGAACAAGAAGAAGAAATCTCTCGCCTCGCCCTCGCTCTTGGAGGACAAAGAGGACAGCCAAAAAGAAGGAAAAGAAACCACGGACTGAACGTACCTTACAGAACAACTGCCAGAAAATATCTATTATGAACATGAAAAGAATAACCTTCTTTATGGGTATGGTGATGTCTGTCATTGCCTGCCTTGCTCAAACGAAAAGGAACTACGACGTTGCGGCTTACCTCTATCCCGCCTATGCTTCCGACGATCCTCGTCTGCGACCCTTCTGGCCAACGGGCATGGGCGAATGGGAGACGGTGATGACCATGCAGCAACGCAATCCCGGGCATTACTGGAACCGTCGTCCGCTGTGGGGATACGTCAATGAGGCCGACCCTGCCGTCATGGAAATGGAGATTGAGCAGGCCACCAGTCACGGTGTGAACGTCTTCATCTTCGACTGGTATTGGTTCGACGAGCGTCCCTTCATGGAGACAACGCTTACCAACGGTTTCCTGAAAGCCGCCAATTCGAACAAGATGCGGTTCTACCTCATGTGGGCAAACCATAACGTGGAGAACTACTGGGACACGCGCATCGCCCATCTCGGCGAGAGTAACATCATCTGGCGGGGCGGCGTGAGTCGCGAAGCCTTCGAGAAGATGTGCCGACGCAACATCGAGCTTTTCTTCCGTCAGCCAAACTATTATAAGATAGACGGCAAACCCGTGTTCATGATCTACGAACTCTCTACCTTCATCGAGGGCATCGGAGGCGTTGAGCAGGCACGCGATGCCCTGAAATGGTTCCGAAAGGAAGTGAAGAAGGCTGGCTTTCCCGACCTCGAACTGCAGTTCACGATGTGGGCACCGCAGTTCAACTACAGCGGATTCGATGCGGCAAAGACCGACAAACCGCGCGACGAGTTCGTCAGGAAGCTTGGCTTCAACAGCATGTCGCACTACCAGTTCTGCCACTTCATCAACGTAGATGACGACTATGCCAACATCCTCGAGCAGGCTTACCGGGAATGGGATAAGCTCGAAGAGGAGTTCACCATCCCCTATTACCCGCATGTCAGCATCGGATGGGACAACAGTCCGCGCACGGGCAGGAGCGCCGTTGCTCGTGACAACACGCCGGAGCGCTTCGAGCAGGCCTTGCGGAAGGCAAAGGCCTACCTCGATGCCAGACCTCATCTCCATCCGCTCATCACCATCAATTCCTGGAACGAATGGACAGAGACCAGCTATCTCCAGCCCGATAATGTGTATGGCTATGGCTACCTCGATGCTGTGAAGAACGTCTTCGTGGAGGATGGAAAATAATTAAGGCTTGGACGAACTTACCGCCTTCACCATCCCCTTTCCAGTACCAGCAGTATGATTCGTGGTAGAGAAAAGAAGGATACTGTTCAATGCCGTTCGCCTCGTTGACCATAATGGTGTGCCTCGTTTCAGAGCAGGCAACATCGATTTTTCTCTTTTTTGCTTGCACAGTTCGATTTTTAATGCTATCTTTCCTCTATAAACTTGAAAACAAATTGCCCCAGCAAGCTAATATTGGGAGCTGTCATCAATTTCTAAGCGACACGAAAATTACTTTCTTATTGCATCATTGACAGAAAATCAACATTAGAACGACTCACATCGTTATGTTCTATTGATACACTCGTTTCACAACCGACAGAATGGTACTCTACACTCCTTCCTTATTCTCTTCTGAAAGTAACACAGGACAGAAGCTCGAAGGGGTTCGTGCCTGACGGTGTTTATTCTGTTTCCCTGTATTCTTTTGGGGTTTGACCGGAATTGGCCTTGAAGTAGCGGGTGAAGGCTGTTTGCTCGGAGAAGCCGAGCAATAAAGAGACCTGCTGGATGGAGAGGTCCGGACGGTGGCGCAAGAGGTGTTTGGCTTGTGCTATCACATAGTGTGCTATCCATTCTCCGGCGCCTGTTCCTGTGGCTTGTCGGACGACTGTTCCAAAGTGTTTTGGAGAGAGGCAGAGCTGTTTGGCATAGAACTTCACCTCTCGGCTTTCGCGGAAGTGCTCGGCAATGGCGCCGTGGAAACGGGCAAGCAGTTGCTGCACTGGTGTGTCCTTCTTGATTATCATCTTGCCGTTCTCGCGAATGAACAGTTCCACCAGTCGCGCGGTCATGTCCATCTGTTCGGCGAGCAGGTCTTTGCGGTCGGGATGTTCCAGACGACTTATGCTGGCCAGCAAGCGGAAGCATGCATTCATACACTCGTACTGGCTGTCGGCCAGATGATAAGTAGGATGGTAATGATACTCCACCCGATAGTGATTGGGATGTAGCAGGCTCAGTTCTTTAAGGAACTTAGCAGATATGACAAGCAGCGAGGCTTCGTAGTCATCGCTTACCTCGCGGCTCTTCAGGATGTGGTTGGGGAATATGATGGCTGTGTCATGAGAGTGAAATTCGACGGAAGTCATATCATACTCTGCCCGCGCCCATCCTTTGTGACAAAGGCATATGACAAGATGCGGATATACGTATGGTTCGCCGTATGCCGGCAGTCGCGTCACATTGTCTATGACTATCAGGCCTCGCTCTTCTATCAAGCTGGACAGCCGCTCCAGGGGGTGGTTGTTCGCACTCATAACAGGGTCTTTTGGCGGCAAAGATAGGGCTTTTTAGTGAATCTGCAAGTTTTTCGCCTACTTTTTATTTGTTCTTTCGCACATTGCATGCTTGTTATATACCAACAGAGGTTGTGTCACAGAAAACGCAGCGTGCTGCATCGCCTCACTCAGCGTGCTGCATCGGCCAACTCAGCGTGCTGCATCGGCCAACTCAGCGTGCTGCGTTTGTCGACGTGGCACGCTGTGTTTTTTCGTAAAGCCTGACTGAACGAAAATTTATGAATTATGTATTATGATTTGTGAATTAAAAGTCGTACCTTTGCACCCGCAATAAAAGAACAGACAAACATTAAAACATACAAAACTATGAACAAGAAAGCTCTTTTGATGATTCTCGACGGCTGGGGCATTGGCGCCCATGGCAAGGGAGACGTCATCTTCAACACACCGACTCCGAACCTCGACAAACTGAACGCTACCTACCCTCACAGCCAACTCTTGGCCAGCGGTGAGAACGTCGGTCTGCCCGACGGACAGATGGGTAACTCGGAGGTCGGTCACCTCAACATCGGTGCAGGTCGCATCGTCTATCAGGACCTCGTGAAGATCAACCGCGCTTGTGCCGACGGCAGCATCATGAAGAACCCCGAAATCGTCAGCGCCTACGAGTACGCTAAGGCTAACGGCAAGAACGTTCACCTCATGGGTCTGACCTCGAACGGCGGCGTACACTCTTCGCTCGACCACCTCTTCAAACTCGTGGAGATTGGTAAGGAATACGGCGTGGGGCAGACATTCGTGCACTGCTTCATGGACGGTCGCGACACCGACCCCAAGAGCGGCATCGGCTTCATCCAGCAGCTCATCGGCAAGTGCAACGAGGTTGGCAACGCTCAGATTGCCAGCATCATCGGCCGCTTCTATGCGATGGACCGCGACAAGCGCTGGGAACGCGTGAAGATTGCCTACGACTTGCTCGTCTCTGGCGAGGGCAAACAGGCTAAGGACCTCGTCGAGGCCATGCAGGAAAGCTACGACGAAGGCGTCACCGACGAGTTCATCAAGCCCATCAACAACAGCAACATCGACGGCACCATCAAGGAGGGCGACGTCGTCATCTTCTTCAACTACCGCAACGACCGCGCGAAGGAGCTCACCATCGTGCTCACACAGCAGGACATGCCCGAGCAGGAGATGCACACCATCCCAGGCCTGCAGTACTACTGCATGACACCGTACGACGCCAGCTTCACCGGCGTGCACATCCTCTTCCCGAAGGAGAACGTGGAGAACACGCTCGGCGAATACATCAGCAGCAAGGGCCTCAAGCAGCTCCACACAGCTGAGACAGAGAAGTACGCACACGTCACCTTCTTCTTCAACGGCGGACGCGAAGCTCCCTACGAAGGCGAGGAACGCATCCTCGTGGCAAGTCCGAAGGTCGCCACCTACGACCTCAAGCCCGAGATGAGCGCCTACGAAGTGAAGGACAAACTCGTCGAAGCCATCAAACAGGACAAGTACGACTTCATCGTCGTCAACTTCGCAAACGGCGACATGGTGGGCCACACGGGCGTTTACGAAGCCATCGAGGCTGCCGTGAAAGCCGTCGATAAGTGCGTCGGCGAAGTCATCGAGGCTGCAAAGGCAACAGGCTACGAAGCCATCATCATCGCCGACCACGGCAACGCCGACAACGCCATCAACCCCGACGGCACCCCCAACACCGCTCACTCGCTCAATCCCGTGCCCTTCATCTACATCACCGACCGCAAGGACGTCACCGTAGAGAACGGCGTACTGGCCGACGTGGCTCCCAGCATCCTGCACATCATGGGCCTCGAGCAGCCAAAGGAGATGACCGGCAAGTGCCTCATCAAGTAGCCTCTCCTAAATCCTCTCCTAAAGGAAAGGACTTAAACTAACTATGGACGTAAAGATAGAGCCTTCTTGGAAGCAGCAACTTGCCGAAGAGTTCGACAAGCCTTACTTCCAGGCGCTGACACAGTTCGTCAGGCAGGAATATGCGGCAGGCACCTGCTACCCGCCAGGCAGGCTCATCTTCAACGCCTTCAATACGACGCCATTCCATGAGGTGCGCGTCGTCATCCTCGGCCAAGACCCTTATCACGGCCCGGGGCAGGCACACGGACTCTGCTTCAGCGTGAACGACGGCATACAGTTCCCGCCCTCGCTTCAGAATATCTTCAAGGAGATAAAGGCCGAGACGGGAGCACCCATCCCCGTAAGCGGCAACCTGACACGCTGGGCACGGCAGGGCGTCTTCCTCTTGAACACGTGTCTTTCTGTTCGCGAACATCAGGCATTCAGCCACAGCGGCAAGGGATGGGAGACGTTCACCGACGCTGCCATCGCTGCCCTCAGCAAGGGACGCGAACATCTCGTCTTCATGCTTTGGGGCGCTCCGGCAGGACGCAAAGCCGCACTCATCGACCAGAGCCGCCACCTCGTCCTCACCAGTGCCCACCCCAGTCCGCTCAGCGCCATGCGAGGCTTCATGGGCAACGGACATTTCCTGAAGTGCAACGAATACCTCACAGCACATGGGCAAAGGCCAATCGTTTGGTAACCTCATTGAAGTCGGCGATGTCATCCTGCACTCGGATATCCTGACGCAGTACTTCTGCTGCGACATCGAGCGCTGCCACGGCAAGTGTTGCGAAGAGGGAGATGCAGGAGCGCCCGTCACCCTCGACGAGATAGCGGACATCGAGGAGCAGCTCGACGACCTGTGGCCCAGGCTCTCGACAGGTGCACAGGCCGTCATCGACAAGCAAGGCGTTGCTTATCCCGACCCGGAAGGAGAACTCGTGACAAGCATCGTCTGCGGCGGCAACTGCGCCTTCAGAGGTTCACATGGCTGCCTCTTGAAGCAAAAGCCCATCAGCTGCCACCTCTACCCCATCCGCGAGAAGAAGCTTGGCCCCTTGACCGGCCTCAATTACCACCGCTGGAACATCTGCCAGGACGCCATCCACCTCGGCACAGAACGCGGCATACGCCTCTACCAGTTCCTGCGCGAACCCCTCATCCGCCGCTTCGGCGAAGCGTGGTACAATCAGCTATGCACCACAGCCGACGAACTGCTGAAGCAGGGACTGATATAATCCGCACGCAAGCATAATGCTTTTTGCCTGCGAAAATGCCGGAATATATTTGGCTATTCGCCCGTTTCTTTGTACCTTTGTGGCGTCAAAAGAACCACATCCAAATAAAGTAACAATGGTAAAGTCTTATTTGAACAACAAATGGATGCGTGCAGCAATACCTGCATTGCTGATTCACGCTTGCATTGGTAGTGTTTACTGCTGGTCTCTCCTCAAGGGAGACATTGCAACGGAAGTGGGCTGCTCGGTCAAGGAGATTGAGTTCGCCTTCTCGCTGGCCATCTTCTTCCTCGGCATGTCGGCCGCTTTCGGAGGCCGCTTTGTGGAGAAGAATGTGACGGCGGCATCTGTTGTCTCTTGCCTCTGTTTCAGTACTGGCCTTTTGCTGACCGTACTCTCCATCTATTCGAAGAGCGTGCTTGGCATCATGCTGAGCTACGGATGCCTGATGGGCATCGGACTGGGCATTGGCTACCTCTCGCCCGTCAAAACACTGATGCTATGGTTCAAAGAGCACAAAGGGCTTGCCACGGGCATCGCCATCAGTGGCTTCGGACTCTCGAAGGTCATCTTCTCACCCTACATCGAATGGTGTACTGCCAAGTACGACATCAGCACCACACTGGTGTCCATGTCCGTCATCAGCATCTTTTCCATGCTGACCGCAGCCTGGCTCATCAAGAAGCCGGCCGACTGGAAAGAGCCCGTCGTAAAGTGGAAGCTTAAAGACTACTTCCAGGTGCTCAAGAACGGAACCTTCTTGAAGATATGGTTCGTCTTCTACATCAACATCACATGCGGACTGGCACTCATCGCCTTCGAGAAGAATATCGCACTGACGGTAGGCATCATCGCCGTCGGACTCCTCTCGTCGCTCACGGCTTTCTTCAATACCGCAGGACGCTTCGGATACTCCACCGTCTCCGACTACACCGAGAACAAACAAACCATCTATAAGATTCTGCTCCTCTCCTCGGTGCTCGTCATGCTTCTGGGCGTAGCCCTCGGCAGCAGCATCGCTATAGTCATCCTGATGCTCTGCATCATCAACGCTGGCTACGGAGGCGGATTCTCCACCCTGCCCACCTTGCTGCAAAGCAAGTTCGGAATGGAGAAAATCAGCACCATCCACGGCCTTGCCCTGAGCGCCTGGGCGTGGGCCGGACTGAGCGGCAACCAACTGTCGAACCTCATCATCAACCAGTGGCAGAAACCCTACGAGTATCTCTATGTCGTGCTCGCCGGACTCTACCTCATCGCCTTGATTCTCACCTTCGCCATCCCCAAGAATAAAGAGGCTATCGACTACGAAGAGGAACAACAGTCCTTCTCGAAAATCGACACGTCGTTCATCGAATGACCGATGACAACAACACAACATAAGGTTTACATCATCAAAAGGCAACTGCTGGGAAAGAACTTCCTGGCAGTTTGTCTGTTTGGGTTCATCCTTTCCATACGACCACTGAACAAAGTGGAACTCAACCATGAACTCATCCACACAGCCCAGCAACGCGAACTGCTCTACCTGCCTTTCTTCTTCTGGTACGGCATCGAATGGCTCGTCCTGCTACTCAAATACCGCGACCGCATGGAGGCCTACCGACATATCCGCTTCGAAGAGGAAGCCTACCGCCATCAGCACGACCTCGGCTACCTCAAGCGCCGGAAGCACTTTGCCTATTGCCGAACCAACAACGACGAAGCATAATCCCCCCATAGCGCCCTGCGCTTTCAGAAGCACGGGGCGCATACATATACACGCCCCGCACTGCAATAATCCTCTTACTTAATCACGACCTTGAGCTTCGCTCGAGCTCGTTCACGTTCGGAAGAACCCGAGCAAGCGCTGTTCTTCGCTCACTTAATCACGACCTTTTTGCCATTTCTAATGTACAAGCCTTTGGCTCTTGGCCGTTGGCCATTGGCTACGCGGCGGCCTGAAAGGTCGTAGTACTGGCCGTCAGTTGTTGGCTCTTGGCTGCTGGCTATAGCACCAATGCCCGTGCCCATGATGGGCGTGATTAGGTCTGCTAAGATCGACGTCGGCCGAGCCGCCAAGGTTGCCAGACACACATATAATAGTAATGTAAGTATCTTCATGGTAACAGCTCTACCACCTGCTCGAGGTAGCGGCGGTCGGTCTCGTCGAAGGTTGAGAGGCGGTCGCTGTCGATGTCGAGGACGGCAATGACCTGGCCTTCCTTGAAGATGGGGACCACGATTTCGCTTCTTGAAGCCGATGAGCAGGCGATGTGGCCAGGGAACAGCTCGACGTCGGGCACGACTTGTGTCTGTGCCTCTGCCCATGCCGTGCCGCACACGCCCCTACCCTTCTTTATTCTTGTGCAAGCCATCGGGCCTTGGAAGGGACCGAGCACCAGTTCTTCGCCCTGAACACGATAGAAGCCTGTCCACCAGAAGCCGAAGGTCTCGTGGAGCATCGCTGCCACGTTGGCCATGTTGGCAATGAGGTCGGGCTCGTCCTCCACGACTGCCTTTATCTGCGGCAAGAGGCCTTCGTAACGCTCTTGCTTTGTCTCGCCACTGATGATTAACTGTTCTGACATACAACTATGAACTATAAACTCTCTATACGTCCTGGAAGATATAGGTCAGCTTCTTGTCGGCTCCGAAGGCGCTGTAGAAGTAGCTGATGATTTCGCTGAGATGCTCTTCCCATTGCTCGGAGACGAACTTGTTGGGCACGGACACGAAGACGTTCTTGTCGCGAACGGCCCAGAGGCTGCAGCAGGTCATGTACCGGTTGTAGAACTGCTCGCCCAGACGCTCTTTGGCCTTCTCCATCCAGAGGTTCCATTTCTCGAGATAGATGGGCTGAACGAACGGACGGTCGGGCTCTTCGTCCTTCACCTCTACGGCCTCGGCAAACTCGGGCTGCCTTGGCTTCTGCTGCTCCTTGAGCCAACGATAGAGCACCTCGGTGACGTAGGCGTGTACGTTGTCGGGCTGCTTGTCCTCGACGAGCTTGTCGATGCGCTCCAACTCGGGCTTGAGGTCGAGTCCGTCGTAGATGAGGTCCTCCAGCCTTGCCCATTCGTTTGGCTGCAGCTGGTACTTCGTGATGAGCTTGGCGCGCATCTTGCCCAGGAAACTCTCGTGCTGCTGGGCCTGTCCCATCTTGCCTTCGATGATGGTGAAGCGGATGCTGTCTGGGTCGCCACGACTGACGCCGTGAGGATAGACGGGCTCGTACTCGAAGCAGAACTCTACCTTGCCTTCGTCGGAGAGCTTCCGCATCTCCTTCAACACGGGGTCGAGCACGTCGCGATGGAAGGCACCGTACTTGACGTAACGGTTCTCGACGATACGCTTGTGGTCCTTGCTGAACGTGAGCACACCGAAGAACTCTTTCAGGTCGATGTAGTTGACGGTGCACGAGCCTATCCTGCGCCATGCGCTCAGGTAGATGTAGAGGCGCGGAGTGCGCGGACTGCGACAGAGCTGGGTGATGCCTTTCAGGTGGCGGGTGTAGCCCTTGCGCAGGTTCAGTATCTCGCGAGCGCTCTCGTCCACCATGTCTATCTTGATGACGCCCTTCCTGCGCTGACCTCCCTTATAGGCTATCTTCTCGCCGGACGCATTCAGCTCTGCCGTCGGAAACTCTATCTTGTGGAAGATGTTCTGCTTCACATTATATTCTACACGCTCGTACTCGTCGTAACGCTTGTAGGACATGTCCACCTTCAGCAGAGCGTCACAGGCGGCCTCCAGCTCGCCGTACTTCTTCGGACTGATGCCGAGCTCCTTCAGCGGTATCTCGAAGTGAAGCAGGTTGCCTGTCAAATCCTCGGGCTTGAACAGGAAGGTCGATTCGCCCATACTCAACTGCTCGCGGATGCGATCCTGCAACTGGGAGATGATGGCTATCATCAGGTTGGTCTGCACCAACGAGAAGTTGCCGCGTATCTGCGTGTAGCTCACCGGATTAAGGATGAAGTCCAGATCGCGATTGTTGGCTATCGTCTGCACCAGCTCGTTGCTTTGGCTCACCATAGCCAGTCCTTTTTTCTTTGCCATTTCGTCTTCGTATATGAATTCGTCTGCAAAATTAGGCCATTCCATCATAATATCCAAATTTTTAAGTATAAATTTTTAAAATTGTAGCAATAAAGTGTTCAAATTATTCGCACCTGCCTGTTGTCTGTCTGTCGCACCATAGTTTGTTTGTATGTTAACACCACTTTGTTCGCCATGCTATTACCTTACTTCGTCCAGTGCCACGCACCGATATGTTCCTCGTCACGCGCAGCACCATCTTCCTCTGCTCTATGACCGAACTCTTCCCGCACTCTCTTCCTTCCATCTTCCATGCGTTCTGCACCCGACTCTTCCGCCTTGCTTGCACCCTGATATACCCCTACCCTTGCACCCGAATGTACCAGAATCACCTTCTTCAATGTTGCCAAAGCATGAACTGGCATGTTTCTGGCCTCCGTTCCGACATGTGTCAGATGCTTGCCCCATAGTGTTGACGAAGCTTGTCACATAGTGTTGATGAAGGCCTTACCAGCTTGTAGCCAGAACCGTCACCCTGCTCTTTACGCTTCGTTCACAGCCCCCTGCCCTACTCCACCTCTCTCCTGCCATCACCACTTGCAGGAGCACCGCCCAACGCAGCATAGTGCATCTCCTGTCGCTCCATAGTGCAATCCCCACCGCAGCATAGTGCATCTCCTGTCGCTCCATAGTGCAGTCCTCATCACAGCATAGTGCATTTTGTATCGCGGCTTAGTGCATCTCCCATCGCTCCACTGAGCATCATTCCCCTCCCTGTCGTGGTCCTTCCGAAGCAGCCATATTCAACCGCTGATGCTCTGCTCTTTCTATAACGGAAGCGCGCCTCTTCCAGACCACCTTTATCGTCACTCGCCAATATATATATACAGAGGAACCCCCGTTTTGTTAACCAAAGAGGTCAACTTTTTTTCAAAAAAATTCATTTTTCTTCTTGGCAAAGGTATGAGAACCTCCACGCTTGCTCCTATTCATCAGCCTTCTGGACGAATACCTGCTTGTCATGACTGCTCTAAGTCTGGTATGAAGCAATTGACTACAACCGCCTGCTCCTGAGGCGACAGTCGATGAAAGGATTGCACGTATTAAGCGGATTATCATGAACGCTGATTTACAGCGAGGCATTAATCCGTCAAATCTGTGTAATCCTTTGTTTAAATAAATTTATTGTATTTAGACACGCTCTCATATTGCTCTATAAGGGGCGGAAGGTCTTTGAACTGGTGGCAGAATATTATGTTTAGTTGATTTTTGGGCGTCGTGACCTACCGCCATGCGAAACCATACGTACAACACATTCCTCGTTAACCGCCCATATGTGTTGCGTCTTTAGTTCAAATCTTCCGAAAGTCCGCACCAAATCTTCACTTTCGGCACACTAATACTTCCTGAACATCGCACTAAATCTACCCAAACTCCGCACCAATACCAACCTACTACGCTAAAAAACAAGTAGTTACAATTGTCTATAAATATTATATCAGTATAATTTGATAAACGATATTACCCAAGAAAAAATTCTTTATAATATTTGAATATCTTATATTATATATAATGTCCCGTAACTTCTTGATTATTAGGTGAGTGGCTGCATATTGGTGCGAATATCCGGAACATAAGGTGCGAAAGTTTGGAACAACAGGTGCAACATTCATGTACATGTGGTGTGAACATCCATAACATCTTTATTATGACCGCATTCATTCCTCTCCAAAACCATGTTCTTTTCTTTTTATTTACGCATTCATTACCCTGTAGGTGCGGACTTTGGGAACTTTTTTCACTTTCCTATCCTGTCTCCCTTCCCCTCGCCTACTTCCATTTATATCCATTTTCCCCTCCAGTTCTATCTTTTCCTCTATCTATAAGCGTTTTCCTCCACTCCTACCTACATATTTTCATACCGCAATACTCGCATATCCAAATATCTGAATATACAAACACCTCTGTCTTCGCACCCCTACGTATGCAGGTATCTGTGTACGGCCATACTTCTATATTTAAGCACTTCGCTATATGCGTCTCCAAATATTCCCAAATATTTACATACGTACATAGTAACGAATATGCACCTATTTGCTAATATATCAGCCATTAAATAACTGTTTATTAGGCTTCTTGCCTAAATATTTTGGTCTATTCAGGTATAAAAGTATGCAAATATCTCAAAATATTTGAGTATTCTCTTGCAGGGAATTTCAAAAATTCATACCTTTGCAGGTGATAAACATATTGAATGCCGCGAGTGTTATATTATTCGGGGCGGAGATTGTTAACATAAGAAACATAACGATATGTCACAAGTTATTTCTCTTTTACACGACAAGGGTGGCTGTGCGAAGACTACTACCTGTGTCAATTTGGGCTTTGCCCTCTGGTTGCTTGGCAAGAAGGTGCTGCTTGTGGATACTGATCCGCAGTGCAACCTGACTGATACGGTCGATAAAACCGTGCATCTGGAGGCGGACAGCACTATCTATGAGTGGCTCCACGACGCTCAACCCGGCGAATCGCTGCCGCTGCCTATTTATACGCGCTACGATGGTCTGGACTATGTTCCTGGCAGCCATAGCATGAGCAATATCAATGCCGAATTGCAGCTGATGTATAATCGCGAACGTCGTCTGGCGGATTTCCTCAATCTGGTTGACCCAGAGACGGGGGTTAAGATTCGTGATTCGTACGATTATGTATTCATCGACTGTGCCCCTGGTGGCGAGACGCTGATGAACACTAACGCATTGGTAGCCAGCGATTTCGTGATTGTTCCTACCGAAGCTGGCATATACAGTCTGCAGGGCCTGCCGCGTCTGCTTGATTATATAGACAAGGTTCACAAACAGCTCAACTGCCCGGTTTCGATTATGGGTTATCTCTTGGTGCGCTGGAACCGCAATCGCAACATCAGCCGCGAGGTCAAGGAATACTATAGTGACATTGATGCCGTCAAGGCTCCGCTCTTTCCCGTTAGCATTCGCGAAAGCGTAAGATGCACAGAATCAGTTGCTTCCGAGATGTCTCTGTTTGAGTACGCTAGCACAAGCCCCGTGGCCGACGACTATATGCGCGTAGCAGAATACATGATCGGACGCAAGGCGCGTCCCAAGGGCTGGACGCCGGCCCGCTGGGGCCAGATAGCCAACGCTGCTTACGACCAGTTTATGAAAGAGCGAAGTATGTAAATATTTGAATACACGAACACTTGGCTATCTGGGTGTTTAGGTATCGGAGTATTGAGATTTATACGGTTAATAATACCATAAAACATAAGCGTAAAAGATTATGGCAATTAAGAAGAAAACGCTGAATATCAGCAGGGTAGCCGCGGAGGCGACGATGAATTACGTGGCTCCAAAGCCTTTGGCAACGAACGATGCCGTGCGCAGTAAGATTGTCCAGGAGACGCCTGCACCGAAGCCTTTGCGTCGTGTTTGCACGATTCAGAAGGTGGGTGGTTTCACTTTCTTTACAGGCGACGACGACCGCAATGCCTTGGACTATATTGCTTTCCGCCAGAAGTTGGAGAAGCAGAATGTGGTCCGTGCTGCGCTCCATCAGTTCCTGAAGCAGCACTACAAGGAGGGCCAGGGCCTCGATGCAGAGTCCTTGCGCATCGTCGAGCAGTACGAGGACAGCGTCTATCAGTGGGTCTGAATTAGTCGCTTGCTCGTGTCTGCCGAAGTCTATCTGTAAGTGCTTCGTCGCTATCGGCATGGATGAGTATAAAGGTGAGTAGGGTAGGGGAGAGCAATTGCTTTCTGCCTGCTCTGCAATTTGCCTTGTCTTTGTTTGGGGTATCCAGCATCTACAGTTTTCCCTTTTTACGGAAAACCGTCCAAAATGCTGCTTTTTGCACCCCTTCGGGTTCGAATTCCAAAAGCGAAGCAAAAATGTTGTAAAAAGTTTTCGCTGTGTTAAATTCATCCCCTTATTCGTTGTTTTAACGCAATACTTGTCCCTCTTCTGCTCCATCAGTCAGCATTCTCTAAGCCCCTAGCTAACCTCGTCAACTCAGCGTGCTGCATTCACCAACTCAGCGTGCTGTGTTCGCCGATTCAGCGTGCTGCGTTCTCCGATTCAGCGTGCTGTGTTCGCCGATTCAGCGTGCTGCGTTCGCTCACTCAGCTTGCCAACCTCGCGTAATCTGCGTTTTAATGAAACGGAGTTGTCGTGCTAACTTCTTCCGCTGTAAGTGACAACATAATAGGGTTATACTTTGAGCTTGCTGAAAATGAGCGGTTTTGTAAATATTTTTGTGGTTTTGGGTGAAATGTCTTGATTAAGGTGCCGCTTCTTCGCCACTTTTTTCAGTTTTGAACGCCATGTTTTGGGGCTCTGATTCCTCAACGTCGGGCGAACAGCAGAGAAGTGCCGAACAAGACGATAATCGTAGTCGGGAAAAATATTCCCAAAGTTCGCACCGGGAGGCTCGAAATGACAAAATGAGGTGCGGACTTCGGGAAAGAAAGCCGTTTGTACGGGCTTTTCGGCCATCGAAACACCTAAAACGACCCCAAAATGTTCGCAAAGTCCGCACCAAGAGGCATAAATATAGCCCAATACACCCTAAAAAGTTCCCAAAGTCCGCACCTTGAGGCATAAAAAAGAACTGTTGTCGTCATAAATGTTCCCACTTTTCGCACGTCGATACGATATTTCTTGACTGGCGTCGGCCATTGTTCCCAAAGTTCGCACCATGCAAAGGAATTGTTCCCGAACTCTGCACCAACAGGCTCAAACAGATGATAATTTAATTGATTCAAGTCTCGAGAGTTTCGACTTAGTTTTAAGTAATCGTGTTTTCTCACGAATGAGAAAACGATTTCTCACGTGTGAGAAATCCATTTATCATGTGCGAGAAAAGATGAAGCAGCGTGGGGTAGGGGTTGATGCATGTTTGGGGCAGATTGGCAGATTTTTCGGGGAAAAGCTTCAATGTACGCGCGCGTTGGGTGTTATGCGTGATGTACTATATATCGTGATGTACTATATATTAATATGTAGTAGGGTAGTGAGTGCGTAAAGGTGCGGACTTTGGGAATATTTTGCTAAAGAATAGGTGGAGGCACATAAAAATGTATCAAAAAGTTTGGAGCGAATGGTATTTTTGCTTACCTTTGCGCTATCGCTCGGTTGGTCCACATGTGGGCGGCGGGCGTACTCTTATATGAGAAAGACGTTTTCGAACGTCTGTTGCTGTGCATAACGAATCTCGCAAATTCCTTATCATCACAGCAGGCAGATGACAACGAAGCGTCTGCGTGGTGCGTTTCTATATACCTTATTATTATATAGTCCGTACTGGCGTGGGCTTGCGAGCGTTGTCTATCCTGTGTGATGAGGGCAATGCGAGAGCCTGTTATGCCAGGATAGACTAAGAAGCAAACACCTGCGCCTTTTTTGTATATCTGTTGAAAGAATTTTGAGTACCAACCATCGGCTTTGTGGTGTTTGCCGACGACAGAGACAGAAAACAAAGGTCTAATAAATTGCTTTCAAAACTCGTTAGCGGCAGGGCACTTTTGTGACTCTGCGGTCTATGAGTGTGTATGCTCAGAGCATACGCGGCCTGGACAAAGAGAGCAGGCCCAATAAAGACAAATGGGTGTTTACCAAATAAAAAAAGGAAACCAATAATAAATTAATGTATTACATTTAAAATTTCATTCATCTATGAAAAAGTGTCTAATGAGTATGCTGGCCTTAATGATGGTTGCAGCGGTGAGTTTGTGTTTCGTTTCTTGTGGGGATGACGATGACGACCCTAAAATCTCTATCGTCGGTACATGGAATTTTGAATTAGGCGACGAGGGTTATTGTACCGTGACGTTCACCGGAACGGCAACAAGTGGAACCATGACAATTGTGTCTAACGAAAAGGGACGCATCGACACGGAAACATCCCGCTATACCTATAAGAACGGATACCTCTACCTCCCAGACTTAGAAGACTACGATGATTTTGGAGCAATAGAAGTCATTAGCCTGACAAAAACAAAGCTTGTTCTTCGCAACTTCCCCGACGATGACATATGCACACTCACAAGGAGTAAAGATAAACAATAAAGAGAGATGACAATGAAAAGACTTACAACCATTATCCTGTTGCTGATTGCTATATGCAGTCATGCCCAAAGAGTAGATTTCTCCGTAGTATTCGTTCCCGAAGAGAGCGGCAACAACATTACTCGCATCTCCAATGCCGGCGATTATGTCTGCTTGCCCATTGTGAAAAGAAACTCTAACAGTGTAAGCTGGAACTCCAATCGCATTCTCGGCATCTCACCCGACGGGACACAGCTGGCTTACATCTCTAATCGCAACAATGCCACGAACATTTTCCTCACAGACCTAAATAAGCAGGGCGGTAGCGTTCAGCGCACCAAACGACAGGGCGTGCAGGACTTCACCTTTTCGTCGGACGGCAAGTACATCTGCTTCTCTGAGGTGCGAGGCAAAGAATGTCAATTATTTCAGACCGATGCAAAGAGCGGTTATGTGTGCCGTCAGATAACAAGTGGTGCGAGGGATTACTCGCCTGTTTATTCGAGCGACATGAAGCAAGTATTCTTCGCCCGCGAGGAAAAGAAAGGTTTCAGCGTATGGAGCTATAACATAGCCAACAACTTCCTAGCCACCTATTCCCTCGGACTTAACCCCTCGCCCGTATCAGGGGAGAGCTCCTACTTCTGTACACGCATTAGTGCGGCGGGAATCTGCGAGATATGGAAAGTAAACTACGAGAACGGACTTGAAGAGTGCATCGTCAGCGACCCGAACCGCTCCTTCATGTCTCCCATGATTTCGCCCGACGGCAGATGGCTTCTCATGGTGGGCGGTAGCGTCATAGAGTCCGGTAATGTCAGATACTGGAACACCGATTTATATGCTTGCCACATCGACGGTTCTAATATCACGCAACTTACCTACCATGCTGCCGACGACCTGAGCCCTGTCTGGAGTGGCGACGGCAAGAAAATCTACTTCGTCTCGCAACGCGGAGATGCCGAAGGCACGGCAAACATCTGGTGCATGGACTTCAACTATTGATCCTTATAAAGTACGTGTTCATTAACATATTTATCAATTCAAAACTTTTATTATTATGAAGATTAAGTATCTTTTTCTTGCGGTGGCAATGACCGTTGCAACGAGTGCAAGCGCACAGTTCGTAGGTGGAGGAAGCTCAAAAGGCGGCTCCAAGACTTCAAACACCGAACTTGACCCGAAGGCTCACTTCGTGGCAGATTTCAAGATTGGTTCTGTTGCTTCTGCAGGAGGCTTCGGCTTCAACTTGGGCGGCACAAAGGAACTCACTACATTCAGTGGATGTACATTGGCCTGGGACTTCCTGAATTTTGAGTGGGCTGCACCTTTCAATTCTCCTGCTAACTTGGACATGCTCAGCCTTAAGACAGGTCTGCGCCTCTTCAGTCCCTCGTTTGCCAATGATAAACTTCGCCTCTATACCAACCTC
>Ga0247610_10003380_pt1 | contig 17568 bp, 16 predicted proteins | sample 174DNAGHGhighgp2_FD_193483 | JGI IMG/M metagenome (GOLD analysis project Ga0247610, IMG submission 193483) | Sheep rumen microbial communities from Palmerston North, Manawatu-Wanganui, New Zealand - 1742 DNA GHGhigh gp2 | ecosystem: Host-associated > Mammals > Digestive system > Stomach > Rumen... | reverse complement strand
GCGCAGCGATGCCGCATGGAGCAAGCCCACCGACCTGGCCATCAGCCGCGACACACTCTCTACCTTTGCACACCCCGCCGTATCGCCCGACGGCCAGTGGCTATACTTCGTCAGCGACATGCCCGGTGGACAGGGAGGCTACGACATCTGGCGCGCCGAACTGCTACAGAGCGGCGTGGGACCTGTTGAGAACTTAGGGCAGCCCATCAACTCGTCGGGCAACGAGATGTTTCCCACGTTCCGTCCTAACGGCGACCTCTACTTCTCCAGCAACGGGCATCCGGGACTGGGAGGACTGGACATCTTTATTGCCAAACCGACGGAAACAGGGTGGATGATGGAGCATCCCGGCTACCCGCTGAACTCGCAGGGCGACGACTTCGGCATGACCTTCGAAGGACTGCACAACCGAGGCTACTTCTCATCGAACCGTGGCGACGCGCGTGGTTGGGATCATATCTACTCGTTTGAGAAGTCGGAGGTGCTGGTGACGGTGAAGGGCTGGGTCTACGAGATGGACGGCTATGAGCTGCCCGCCGGACAGGTGTACATGGTGGGCAACGACGGCACGAACAGGAAGCTCAGCGTCAAGGGCGACGGCTCGTTTACACAAGAGATAGAGACGGGGGTGGACTATGTGTTCTTGGGCACTTGCAAGGGATTTCTGAACCACAAGGAGGAGTTGCGCGTTGACACGGCTACGGTATCAAACGAGTATGTGCTGCAGTTCCCCCTGGCCAACATCTCGGCACCGGTGCTGATAGAAAACATCTTCTACGACTTCGACAAAGCCACGCTGCGCCCGGAGTCGGCAACGGCCCTGGACGAGCTGGTGAAGCTGCTGAACGAGAACCCCAACATCACCATCGAGCTGTCGGCACATACTGACAGCCGTGGGTCTGACCAGTATAACGAGCGTCTGTCACAACGACGGGCTGAGAGCGTGGTGAACTACCTGATAGACCACGGCATAGCCGCCGACCGCCTGACGCCTAAAGGCTATGGCGAGGGGAAGCCCAAGACGATCAAACGCAAGGTGGCTGAGCGCTACCCCTTCCTGAAGGAGGGCGACGTGCTGACAGAGGCTTTTATTGCCGGCCTGAAAGACCCTGTCCTGGAGGACAGCTGTCACCAGCTGAACCGCCGCACGGAGTTCATCGTGCTGCGCACTACCTACGGCATGTTCGACGAGCAGGGCCGACTGAAAAATCTGCCGAAGCCGAAGGGCACGACAGAAGCCGAAGCACCGAAGAGCCAGGACGACAGCTGGTTCTGACCCACTTTGCTACAGCACGCTCCAGCGTTCGCGCCCGAACACCTCAGCCATTGCCAAGAGTCCTATGACACCTGCCGATGCAGCAAGCATCAACAGCTGGTGCTGAGTGGGCGGCGTATTGACCAGCATGAGCAGACCGTAGGCTATCATCTCCCATCCGCGCAGGAGGACAAACAGCAGCAGGGCCGCCATCACGCAGAAGGCTGTCCACAGCCGGCTGAGCGTCAGCACACGCCTGTCAGGGACATGCTGCATGACACGCTCCGTAAAACCGTCGTCAGAAACAGTGGTCTGGCGCGCCTCCTGGAAAAAATTCTCTAAAAGCTGATTATCTGTCATATCCGTTCTGTCTTAAATAGTTTGCTACTTTATCCTTGCCACGCTTCAGGTGCGACTTCACCGTACCCACGGGCATGTTCGTAATGGCGGCTATCTCGTCGATGGAGTAGCCGTCGATGAGCTGCAGCGTGATGCAGGTGCGCTCATCGTCGCGCAGCACGGAGAGGGCACGGTAGACATCAAGACGCTCGCCACCACCCGTACTGAGGCCGGCACGCTCAGGCATCTCTACCAGCGGCACGGGGACATGCGACCGCTGATGGTCGTAGAACACGTTATAGGCTATGCGCGTCAGCCACGTCAGGAAAGAAGAGGTGCCGCGGTACTGCGCAATGTGGGTGTAAGCCTTCAGGAACGTGTCCTGCGACAGATCGTCACTCAACGCCTCGTTGCCCAGCGTCAGGTTCAGGAAGAACCGCCGCACAGGCGACTGGTACTGGCGCACAAGCTGGTCGAAAGCCCGCCTGTTGCCCAGCACAGCCACCTGCGTAGCAAGGGTGAGGTCGTTGAGTCTGCCCATCGGTGGTTAGAATTTCCGCTCAGGCATGACAATCCACAGCACAAAGTAGAGCAGCACACCGCTGAAGGCCGTGAAGAATGTGAGGAAGGCGTAAGCCACACGTACCAGCACGGGGTCGAAGTCGAAATACTCTGCCAGTCCGCCACAGACGCCGGCCAGCACTCTGTCGTTAGAGCGCATCAGTTTCTTTTCCATAATCTTTTTTATTTTCTGTTTGAAGTTTTCACAATAGCCAGTTTACCCAGGCCGATGACCGCCACCAGAATGCCGATGCCGATGCCCAGCGAACTGTCTAAATAGCCAAAGAAGGCCAGCAGTCCCACGCCGAGGAAGGTCTGGCGGATACCTGTCTTCCACAGCTCGTCATCGGTCTCCTTATGCTCCACCAGCAGCTGGTCGGGAATGGGCTGTCCCTGTCTCATGGCCATTTCGGCCAGTCGCATCTTCTGCTTGCGGTTGCGATAGATGAAGAAGAGTATCAGACCAATGATGAGTACCGGCGAGAAGACAAAGATAATCATCAGTATCATCAGCACGAAGGCCATGCCCATGAGCCCCTCAGCACCGAAGTCGCCCAGGATGTCGTTGATGAGACTGCCACCGCTACCGGAATAGCCTCCTATGCGGTGGTGAGTGCTGACAACGGTGGTGTCGGCCACGCCGGTGGTGTCGCTGTAGGCCTCCAGTGCATCGTCCTGCCTGGTGGAATCGACAAGTTCCTGTTCATTGGTAGACTGCTGACTTTGCGCAACAGCTGGCGGCGTCTGTCCTAAGGCAAGCAGCATGGTAAGTGTAATCAAATACTTTTTCATATTTTTCTGTTTTCTTTGGGGTTTTCTTTAGCTGTTAGACGTAACAATCGTGAAATTAGTTGCAAAGTTCGCAGTTTTTTTTTAATTTTGTGGCCGAAAAGCAGAAAAAACATGCAGCTACCCGAAGATTTTATAAGGTACACACGCGCGATGATGGGCGAAGAGCGCTTTGAGCAGTATCTGCAGGCATTCAACGGCGATGCCCCGGTCAGCATCCGTCTGAACCCGCTGAAAACAGCAGGCATGACGGTTGCTGAGGGCGAACCCGTACCCTGGTGCCAGGAAGGCTACTACCTGCCCCGGCGTCCACAGTTTACCATGGACCCCCTGCTGCATGCCGGCTGCTACTACGTGCAGGAGGCCGCCTCGATGTTTGTCAGCCACGTGCTACGGCAGTACGTTTCCCGCCCTGTCAGCATGCTCGACCTTTGCGCCGCCCCGGGAGGCAAGTCGACGGCAGCCATCGCCTCGCTGCCCGCCGGCAGTGTGCTCTTCTCTAACGAACCCGTACGCCAGCGCGCCAGCATCCTGCTGGAGAACATCACCAAATGGGGCTACCCCGACAGCACCGTCACCAACAACTACCCACGCGACTACCGCGCATCGAAACTGCGTTTCGACGTCATCCTCTGCGACGTCCCCTGCTCCGGCGAGGGCATGTTCCGGAAAGACCAGGCCACCATCGGCGAATGGAGCCTGCAGAACGTGGAACGCTGCGCCGCTCTACAGTATCAAATTGTCCGAGACGCATGGACCTGTCTGAACCCAGGCGGACTGCTCATCTACTCTACCTGCACCTTCAACACCAAGGAAAACGAAGAGAATATTCAGCTGATACTCAATGAGTTAGAAGATTGCTATGTACTACCCGTAGACACGCAGCCGGCATGGAATATCACGTCATCGCTGCTTGAGGGCTTCACCGAACCCGTCTACCGTTTTGTCCCCGGCATCACCAAGAGCGAGGGACTGTTCCTCTGTGTGCTTTGCAAGGGAGAGCCGACACTGAACGGACAAAACAAGAATGTAAAAGAAATTCCTATTTTGTCCAAAACAGGCAAAATTCGGCTAAATTTGCTGTCGCCTCCCAAGTCACCTCCGACGACCGTAGAGACCAGCCTCAACTACCAGCAGGCCATGGCCTATCTGCGTGGCGAAGCCCTGATGCTGCCCTCCGATACGCCACGCGGTACGGTCAGCGTCACGTTCGACGGACATGTGCTGGGCACGGTGAAAAACATCGGCAGCCGTGCCAACAACCAATACCCCAAGGAATGGAGAATCAAAACCACCCACATACCTACTGATTATGAAACAATACTTAGACATACTTAACCGCATCCTGACCGAGGGCACCGAGAAAGGCGACCGCACGGGTACAGGCACCCTGAGCATCTTCGGCACACAGAGCCGCTACAACCTGGAAGACGGATTCCCGCTGCTTACCACGAAGAAGTTGCATTTAAAATCAATCATCTACGAGCTGCTGTGGTTCTTGCGTGGCGACACCAACGTACGCTGGCTGCAGGAGCACGGCGTGCGCATCTGGAACGAATGGGCCGATGCCGACGGAGAACTGGGTCCCGTCTACGGCCACCAGTGGCGCTCGTGGCCCGACTACGAAGGGGGCACCATCGACCAGATACAGATGGTTATCGACCAGCTGAAGAACAACCCCAACTCGCGCCGCATGATGGTCTCGGCCTGGAACGTGGCTGAGGTGAACAAGATGGCCCTGCCGCCCTGCCACACCATCTTCCAGTTCTACGTGGCCAACGGCCGGCTGAGCCTGCAACTCTACCAGCGCAGCGCCGACACCTTCCTCGGCGTGCCGTTCAACATTGCCAGCTACGCCCTGCTGCTGCAGATGATGGCACAGGTGACGGGCTACAGGGCCGGCGACTTCATCCACACCACCGGCGACACCCACCTCTACCTGAACCACCTGGACCAGGCCCGGCTGCAGCTGACGCGTGAGCCGCGTCCCCTACCCCGTATGGTGCTCAACCCCGACATCAAGTCGCTCTTCGACTTCCGCTACGAGGACTTCCAGCTGGAAGACTACGACCCCTGGCCCCACATCAAAGCCGACGTCAGCGTATAGAATTAACTCCCTTTAACTGACCGTTACGCTACTAAGTCGCCAAAAAGTATTATCTTTGCAAGCGCAAACAGAAAAAGACTATGGAAGAATATATCGTTTCCGCACGAAAATACCGGCCGATGTCGTTCGACACGGTGGTAGGCCAGGCGGCCCTGACGACGACGCTGAAAAACGCCGTCAAGACAGGCAAGCTGGCTCATGCCTACCTGTTCTGCGGCCCCCGGGGCGTAGGCAAGACTACCTGTGCCCGCATCTTCGCCAAGGCCATCAACTGCCAGAACCCCACCAGCGACGGCGAGGCCTGCAACGAGTGCGAGTCGTGCCAGTCGTTCAACGAGCAGCGCTCGCTGAACATCTTCGAGCTCGACGCCGCCTCGAACAACTCGGTGGAGCACATCAAGACGCTGATGGAGCAGACACGCATACCGCCCCAGCTGGGACGCTACAAGGTGTTCATCATCGACGAGGTGCACATGCTCTCAACCGCTGCCTTCAATGCCTTCCTCAAGACGCTGGAGGAGCCGCCGGCACACGTCATCTTTATCCTGGCCACCACCGAGAAGCACAAGATTCTGCCTACCATCCTGAGCCGCTGTCAGATTTACGACTTTGAGCGCATGACGGTGCAGAACACCGTGGCCCACCTGAAGCATGTGGCTGAGAAGGAGGGTATCAAGTATGAAGAGGAGGCGCTGGCCGTCATTGCCGAGAAGGCCGACGGCGGCATGCGCGACGCACTCAGCATCTTCGACCAGGCCGCTTCGTTCTGTCAGGGCGACATCACCTATCAGAAGGTGATAGAAGACCTGAACGTGCTGGATTCGGAACACTACTTCCGGCTGGTAGACTACGCCCTGGAGAACAAGGTGTCGGAGGCGATGGTGCTGCTCAACGACATCATCAACAAGGGTTTCGACGGCGGACTGCTCATACAGGGCCTGGCCAAGCACGTGCGCAACGTGCTGATGGCTAAGGACGCACAGACGCTACCACTGCTTGAGGTGAGCCAGAAGCAGCGCGAAAACTACCAGAAGCAGGCCGAGAAGTGCCCCACAACATTCCTCTACAAAGCCCTGCAGCTGATGAACCAGTGCGACCTGGGCTACCGGCAGTCGTCCAACAAACGCCTGCTGGTAGAGCTGACGCTGATAGAGGTAGCACAGATAACGCAGCCCGACGACGCGCCTGGCAGTGGGCGTAGGCCCAGACGATTAAAATCCCTGTTCAAGCACCTGATACAGCAGGCACAGCCCCGCAAAACGGCCCCGCAGGTAGCCGTGGCTGCACCCGCTGGTCAGACGAAGGCTCAGAGCACCCAGACGGCACAGACGGCTGAGAACGCTCAGAGCCCACAGAAGCCCCAGCCAAAGCTGAAAGTCGGCTCGCTGGGAATGTCATGGAGCAATCTGCGCAAGATGTCTTCTGCCAAGATGACCATCCTGCCGGGCACTCCCGGCACCGGCTCCTCCGACCGTCAGCAGGAGGAGGCCGCTTTCACTCAGGACGACCTGGAACTGCAATGGATGGCGATGTGCAACCGCATGCCCCAGAAACTGGCAGGCATCTCCAGCCGTATGAAGAACATGACCCCCGTTATCACCGAAATTCCCAAAATAACGGTGACGGTAGGCAATGAGCTCATCAAGGAGGACATGGAGAAAATCAAGGGCAGCATCGTTGCCACGCTGAAGATGTATCTGCACAACAGTTTCATCGAACTGACCATCGCCATCGAAGAGCATCCTGAGGATGTAAAGATACTGTCGCGCAGCGAGCAGTTTGTAGAACTTACCAAGACCTACCCGGCAGTAGAAAAGCTGCGCCAGACGTTCGAATTAGAATTAGCATAAGTAAGCAAAAAGCAAGAGAACATATTATGAAATTGATGAAGAATTTCTTGTCGGCCGTCGTCCGCATCTGGCATTTGCCGTTTGTCAAGTACGGCGTCATTTCCATCATTGGCGTTATCCTGGTAGGCGCTGTCGGCGACAACAGCCTGCTGGCCCATATACGCAACAAGCAGTATATAGGCGAACTGGCTGACGAGATTAACAAGTATAACGAGCAGGCAAAGTCCGACATGCGCAAAATCAGGGAACTGAACCGCAACCCCAAGGCCATGGAGCGCATAGCCCGCGAGCGCTATTTCATGAAACACGACGACGAGGACATCTTCGTACTGAGCGACGATGACCGTTCACCACAGTTTATTGCCAGCGACGATGAGACAACTGAATAGCTGGCAGAACGCCATCTTCCTGACAGGCGCCACCCTGATGGTAGTCGGCGCCGGGGCCAGTCTGCCCGGATGGACCGTTGCACCCTACCTCTACGCCATAGGGGCCGTCGGCTTCACGTCGATGCAGATGCTGCAACGCTACGAGGGCCCCAGCCTCACCATCCGCCGCCTGCGCCGCATCATGCTGCTCAGCGACATCCTCTTCCTCCTATCGGCCGTGCTGATGTTTGCCAGCCAGGGCAACGTGTTCCATATTGATCATCTCACCTATCTGCAATACGTCTACAACAAGTGGGTTGTCACCCTGCTCATAGCAGCCATTCTGCAACTGTACACTACCCACAGAATTAGCCATGAACTTGAAAAAGAGGTCAAAAAACTATAAAAGATTGCATGGTTGTTTTAAATTGCGCAAATTTTTTTCCGTACTTCAATATAACGTTGTACATTTGCAGCGTCTTGAAAAAACAACTCTATGAATAAGATAGTCTACGCATTGGTCGTCGCCAGCGCCCTGGCATCATGTGCCGAGAGTTACTCGGTGCAGGGTGCATCATCAGTTTCGGCCCTCGACGGCAGCAAACTCTACCTGAAAGCCATCAAGGACAACGAGCTCAAAAGCATTGACTCATGCGAGGTGGTACACGGCCAGTTCCGCTTTGCCGGACTGCTCGACACCGTCCGCATGGCCAACCTCTTCATGGATGAAGAGAGCATTATGCCCGTGGTGCTGGAAAAAGGTGAGATTAACATCAAGATTGACAATGCGTCGCAGACAGTCGGCGGTACGCCGCTCAACGACCGGCTCTATGAGTTCATCGACTTCCACAACCAGTTAAACAACCAGATGGCCGAACTGCCGCACAAGCAGAGCCAGATGCTGCTTGAAGGCATCGACGAGGCCATCATCAACCAGCAGCTTAGCATGGAGGGCAATGAGATAGCCCGCCGCGAGGACAGTCTGGTAACCAACTTCATCATCGAGAACTTCGACAATGTGCTCGGCCCCGGTGTTTTCATGATGATGACCAGCGGTTTCCGCTATCCCATGCTGACGCCGCAGATAGAGTTCATCATGAGTAAGGCCACCGACAAATTCAAGAACGACCCTTACGTGAAGGACTTCTACCAGGTGGCCACTGAGAATCAGGCACGCCAGAACGGCCTGCACGAGGAGGAGATGCCGCCAAAAGGCCCGCAGCCCCCACTGACCAACGTTCCTAAGACGGAGACGGATGAGACTACTGATTGAGGGCGGCACCATTGTCAATGAAGGCAGGACGTTCGACGGCAGCATCGTCGTCGACGGTAGCAACATACTGACCATTACCGAAGGCAACACACGTCCCGAGGTGTCTGTCGATGAGACGATAGACGCTTCGGGATGCTTCATTCTGCCGGGCATCATCGACGACCACGTACACTTCCGCGAGCCGGGACTGACCGACAAGGCCGACATCGACACAGAGAGCCAGGCTGCAGCTGCCGGCGGTATTACCAGCTACTTCGACATGCCTAACACCGTGCCGCAGACAACCACGCTTGAGGCCCTTGACGAGAAATTCCGGCTGGCCGCCACGAAAAGCCACGTTAACTACAGTTTCTTCTTCGGCGCCACCAACGACAACAGCACGCTCTTCCCCCTGCTCGACCGCAGCCGCATCCCCGGCATCAAGTTGTTCATGGGCTCCTCCACGGGCAACATGCTTGTCGACCGCCAGGAGGCTCTCGACCGCATCTTCGCCACGGCCGGCATGCCCATCATGGCCCACTGCGAAGACACGGCCATCATCAACCGCAACATGGCCCTGGCCAAGGAGCGCTATGGCGACGACCCCGGCGTGCGCCACCACCCCGAAATCCGCAGCACCGAAGCCTGCTACGCGAGCACCCGTCTGGCCGTCAGCCTGGCCAGGAAGCACCACGCCCGGCTGCACGTAGCCCATATCAGTACGGCGAAAGAGTTGGAACTGTTTCAGGACGATACGCAACATAGTACACCGGGCAGCATCACTGCCGAGGCTACCGTCAGCCACCTCTACTTCTGCGACCGCGACTACGCCCAGCTGGGCACGCGCATCAAATGCAACCCCGCCATCAAGACCGAGGCTGACCGCGAAGCCCTGCAGCAAGCCCTGACCGACGGGCGTATCACAGTCGTCGGCACCGACCATGCCCCCCATCTGCTCAGCCAGAAGGAGGGCGGCTGTGCGCGTGCCGTCAGCGGCATGCCCATGCTGCAGTTCTCGCTCGTCACCATGCTCGAACTGGTAGACCACGGCGTGCTGACGCTCACCCAGCTTGTCAACCTCATGTGCCATAATCCCGCCCGCCTGTTTGGCATCTGTCAGCGCGGGTTCCTGCGGCCGGGCTATCGGGCCGACATCGTGCTGGTACGTCCCGGCCATGCCTGGACGGTCACCCGCGACTGCATCCTGAGCAAGTGCGGCTGGAGCCCCATGGAGGGCCATACCTATCTGTGGCGTGTGGAACGTACCCTCTGCAACGGCTACACCGTCTACCAGAAAGGATATGTCGACACCTCCTACGTGGGCGAACCCTTATGTTTCAATCACGACGCATGACACTCGACTATGACATAGGTGACGTTTCACCTTATATTAACTGGATATACTTCTTCCATGCCTGGGGCAGCAGCCGCATGTCGCTGCCTGAGCGTGAGCAGCTGCAGGCCGAGGCCGAGCAGCGGCTACAGCGCTATGCCGGACGCTACCGCACCCACGCCGTCTTCCGTCTCTTCAAGGCTTACAGCGAAGGCGAGGACATCGTTGTGGAGGGTCAGGATGCGAGGAACGAGAAACGAGAAACGAGGATACCTTGCCTGCGCCAACAGCAACAAGGCAGCGACTATCTCTGTCTGGCCGACTTCATAAACCGCAGATCGGAAACAGGAAATCAAACATCAGAAATCGGTGTCTTCGCCACCACCACCGATGCTGGCATGGAGACCGACTTCGACCACGACCCGTATGAGAAGATGATGATGCAACTGCTGGCCGACCGCCTGGCAGAGGCCACTGCCGAGAGGCTGCACGAGGAGGTACGGCGCCGCTACTGGGGCTATGCCCCCGACGAACAGTTATCCATTGCCGAGATGCAACAGGAGCACTTCAAGGGCATCCGTCCTGCCGTGGGCTACCCATCACTGCCCGACACCAGCCTCAACTTCGTCCTCGACGAGCTGCTCGACATGAAGCAGATAGGCATCCGCCTGACAGAGAGCGGTGCCATGAAACCGCATGCCAGCGTCAGCGGTCTGATGCTGTCGCTCCCTGAAGCCCGCCACTTCTCTGTCGGAAAGATTGGTTACGACCAGCTGGCCGACTATGCCCGCCGGCGCGGTCTGCCACTGGAACTCATGCGTAAATTCTTAGGAGGAAACTTATGAACATCCCGATGCTCCTGATACTGCTCAACCCCGACACCTACCTGTGGATCATGGCCGGTGCTGCCTGCTTCGTCTCGCTGGTGCTCCTGCTGATACGCCACTTCACCCGTCGCCGCTGGCTGCGTCGCGTATGGCTGCTGCTCGTGCTGGCGCTATGGCTCCTGCTGATCGACGGTATCTTCATCACCCCACGACAGCTCACCGTCCGCCATGAGGAGTTTGTCTCTGCCGACCTGCCCGAAGCCTTCGACGGCTACCGCATCCTGCACTTCAGCGACGCCCATGTTGCCTCCTACACAGGCTGGCGCCAACCGCTCCTGGAACGTGCCATCGACAGCATCATAGCCCAGCAGGCCGACCTCATCGTCTTTACCGGCGACCTGCAGAACAAACTGCCCGACGACATCACGCCCTACGTGGAGCAGCTGTCACGCCTGAAGGCCCGCGACAGCGTCTTCGCGGTATTGGGCAATCATGACTACCCCATGTATGTTGACTGCGACCCCTACACGAAGATGGACCTGCTGGAGACTACTACCTCGCTGGAAAGCAAGATGGGCTGGTGCCTGCTGAGCAACCACCACCGCATCATCCGCCGGGGCAACGACTCCATAGTCATTGCCGGCATGGAGAACGACGGCGAAAGGCGCTTCCCACAGCTGGGCAATATCAACCATGCGCTTTACGGCCTCAGCAGGCAGACCTTCATCGTCATGCTTGAACACGACCCTACGGCCTGGCGCCGCAAGATTCTGCCTGAATGTCATGCCCAGCTCACCCTCAGCGGCCACACCCACGGTGGACAGCTGTCGCTGCTGGGCCTTACGCCCGCCGCCTTTAACTATCAAGAGCACAGCGGCATGTACCACATCGGCCATCGCGCCATGAACGTGTCAACGGGACTCAGCGGTGTTGTCCCCTTCCGTGTCGGCGTCCGTCCTGAGATTGTCGTCATCACCTTAAAAAGAAAGAAATGAAATACCTTTATCGCATCTATCAGCTATTCATTGGCGTTCCTGTCGTCATCGTCATCACCATCATCACGGCTCTGGAAGTGGGCATTGGCTGTGCCATCGGCAACGGTCATTTCTGGGGCTACTACCCCGGCCGGTGGTGGGCCAGGATTATCCTGCGCACCCTGTTGATACCCGTCAAGGTGGAGGGACGTGAGAATCTGGAGCGCAACCAGTCATACGTCTTCGTGGCCAACCATCAGGGAGCTTTCGACATCTTTCTCGTCTATGGCTTCCTGGGCCGCAACTTCAAGTGGATGATGAAGCACCAGATCAACAAGATTCCATTCGTGGGCTTCGCCTGCCGTCGCAGCCATCAGATTATGGTCGACAAGCGGGGTGTCAGCAAGATTAAGAAAACCTACGACGATGCGCGCCGCATCCTGCAGCAGGGCTACTCCGTCGTCGTGTTCCCAGAAGGAGCCCGCTCCTTCACCGGCCACATGGGCGTGTTCCGCAAGGGAGCCTTCGCCCTGGCCGACGAGTTACAGCTGCCCGTCGTACCCCTGACCATCAACGGCTCCTTTGATATTCTGCCGCGTATGCGCGACTGGCACTTCGTCACGTGGCATCCCCTGCGCCTCACCATCCACCAGCCCATCTACCCCGTCGGCCAGGGTCCCGACAATGTCAACGCCACCCTCCGCCAGGCCTACGACAGCGTCATGTCCGCCCTCGTCCCCGAGTATCAGGGCTTTGTCGAGAATCCCGACCAGTAGCCGCTACGCGTTGCAATAAATAATTCTGCCGAAAGTTTTGCACTTTCGGCTTTTTTCATTATCTATGCGGGCGAAAAACCAAAAAGCGAACAATCATGTGTACTGTTACATTATCTTACGATCAAAACAACACTCTTGCCCGGCGAAAGCTTGCTGCCTTATTGGCAACGGGGTTGTTCTCGCAACAATTACCTGACGCCATCGAACCTACTTTGGACGAGAAGCAGGAGAATCGTGAAGTAATAGAAGCATTCTTGAATCACTCAAAGAAGAGTATGTCACACGTTATTGCGCGTTACTTATGAAATACCATCAAAGAGATATTGTCGAAGTGAACTTTTAACGCGACATCTATCGGCGACTTGGTTCCATCAAGAAAAAGTATTTCAACGAAATAGTTGACAAGACTATCGAATCAATTTTTTGACGACAAATAATGAGAAAACCTTTTAAACGAGAAGTGACTATGACATAGCAACAGTACGAGTGAAGGGGAGGCCGATGGTGCCAGGCACCGCGCTCCCTAAAGGGACAAACAAACACATTTAACTATTAACCTGAATAGGAATTGTGCGTCAGAGTCCCGTCCGCTTTACTTTTTAGATACTTGAGCTTTCTGCTCTTGTTCTCCCCTAATCGAAACCGCCAAACTTCGTACATGAGAACAAGTATGCTGAGGTTCATGCCCGATAGGGCGTGGGCTATATCAGTGCTTGTTTATGTACATGGCGCTTGGCGGTGCCAGATTAGGGAATAAGCATCGGATGGTTTCACGCCTTTTCTTATTCTCCAAATCAGAAAGTGGAATGAAGATACCAATTACTATTTCATTTCGAAGGCGAAGGACACTATCGCTACTATTCTTTTTATTGTGCCTAAACTCAGTCTTTGGCATACAGCTCCAGATAGGCCAAGGTTATACTTTATCGGTCGATGCACCATCTGGAGGATGGGTAGACGCTGCTTCATGGTCAAGCAGTAATCCTGCTGTTTCTATTGAGGATTACGGCAGTGGAGTATGTATGGTCTATCCCTGGATGTATTTTCAAGGTACAGCTACCATAGAGTGTTTCTTCTCATATTCATACCAAACCTATTATAATGGAAGGTATCATATAAGAACGGGAACAGCAACCAAGCATTTTTATGTTACCTGCGTCACTCCTTCTGTGTCTATCACACCTAACAAGGTGACTGTAAAACCTGGAGAGAAAGTTCATTCGAAACTTAATGTTAGTCCCGTCTCTTCAAGTAAATATCCTATTGTTGAATGGAAATATAGCGACGGTAGCGTCGCTTGGACATATTTCGGCAGCTCTTATTCGTTGGATAATGGATACAGAGAAATTGATGTGGAGACACGTAATACGGGTACTTGTATAGTTACGGCAGATATCGGTGGTGGTCTGACCGCTTCTTGTGAGATTACGGTAAAGAATATTCCTCCAACAGGGATTTCCTTGTCTCCATCATCTACCACATTAGCTATAGGAGACACCAAGCAGCTAAACTATACCCTAACTCCTTTCGATGCATCTTCCGATATCACCTGGACCACCAGTTCTTCATCTGTGGCTACGGTTTCATCTTCAGGATACGTGACAGCCAAGGGGGTGGGTTCGGCCCGTATCACGGTTACTACGAGCAATGGTCTGTCATCAACATGTGAGGTGACGGTCTATAAACCTGTGCCATCGAGCATAAAACTGTCGAAAACCGTTCTGAAGATTCCCGTTGGTAGCAGCGAGAAATTAACTTGTAGCGTGTCTCCGTCGAATGCCATTTATACAACGGCATGGTCTTCAGACAACACAGCCGTAGCCACGGTAAACAATTCGGGAACGATAACCGCCGTTGCCCCGGGTACGGCATACGTCACTGTGCTTACCGACAATGGATACAGCGACCGATGTATGGTACAGGTACCGCCGCTGCCGGAGAGTATCGCTCTTCCCGCGAATATTAAGATAGGACTTGGCAAGACATACCAACTGGCGTGCAATGTGTATCCAACCGATGCTATGTCATCATATACTTGGAGCAGTTCTGATGCGATGATTGCAAGTGTGAACAGCAATGGCATCGTGACTGCGCGAGGTGTTGGCACAACTGTTATTACGGTGAGGAGCACTAATGGTCTTGTAGCTAATTGCAATGTGACAGTGCCAGAGACGCAATATACGCTTGTGGTGTGGACGACTGATGGAGAAAGTAAGGAATTTCCTTTTGCTGAGAAGCCACAAGTTACAATCCACGACAAAGTATTCACCGTCAGTTCACAGCTCACTACGATGGAATTTGAAGCCAATGACATTCTGCGCATCACCCTTGAAGAACAGTTGGGCATTGCTTCAAGTATAAAGGTAGCTCCGAGCACCTTGTTATTAACCGTTGGTGACAGCCAATCGTTGAGCTATGTTGTCGAGCCTTCCAATGCTGCGTATACGGTAACCTGGGGGTCCAGTGATCCGTCAGTTGCCACTGTTGACGCACAAGGCGTTGTCCGTGCCCTTGCCGATGGCACAGCCGTCATCACAGCCACGACTGACAATGGTCTGTCTGCCACTTGTACGGTGACAGTCCGCCGCCCATCAGCCTCTGGCATCAGCATTTCGCTGAACACGCTGTCGCTGACAGTTGGTGACAGCCAATCGTTGAGCTATGTCGTCGAGCCTTCTAATGCTGCATACACGTTAACTTGGGAGTCCAGTGATCCGTCAGTTGCTACTGTTGACGAACAAGGCGTTGTCCGTGCCCTTGCCGATGGCACAGCCGACATCACAGCCACTACCGACAATGGCCTGTCTGCCGCTTGTACGGTGACGGTCAGCCACCCATCAGCCTCTGGCATCAGCATTTCGCCGAACACATTGTCTTTGATTGTTGGTGACAGCCAACCGTTGAGCTATGTCGTCGAGCCTTCTAATGCTGCATACACGTTAACTTGGGAGTCCAGTGATCCATCAGTTGCTACTGTTGACGAACAAGGCGTTGTCCGTGCCCTTGCCGATGGCACAGCCGTCATTACAGCCACTACCGACAATGGTCTGTCTGCCACTTGTACGTTGACAGTCCGCCACCCATCAGCCTCTGGCATCAGCATTTCGCCGAACACATTGTCTTTGATTGTTGGTGACAGCCAACCGTTGAGCTATGTCGTCGAGCCTTCCAATGCTGCATACACGTTAACTTGGGAGTCCAGTGATCCGTCAGTTGCTACTGTTGACGAACAAGGCGTTGTCCGTGCCCTTGCCGATGGCACAGCCGTCATTACAGCCACTACCGACAATGGTCTGTCTGCCACTTGTACGTTGACAGTCCGCCGCCCATCAGCCTCTGGCATCAGCATTTCGCTGAACACGCTGTCGCTGACCGTTGGTGACAGCCAACCGTTGAGCTATGTCGTCGAGCCTTCCAATGCTGCATATACGGTAACTTGGGAGTCCAGTGATCCGTCAGTTGCCACAGTCAATGAGAAAGGCGTGGTATATGCCGTTAGTCCAGGCATGGCAATTATTTCAGTCACGACAGACAATGGTCTAACAGCCGAGTGCAACGTAAATGTCGAAGTTCCATCAGACATTCACAGCGTTGGATATGCGGGAACTGGAGACTTGCGCCTGTCTGTCAAAGCTGACCATTTGTTAATAGGTGGTTGCAAGCCAGAGACGTTAGTCGCAATCTATGCCATGTCTGGAAAACTCATCGTTCAGCGTTATGCCGATAAAGATGGTTGCCTGACGGTCAGCCTGTCCAGTTTGCCCCAAGGGGTTTACGTGATAAAAACAGAAAACAAAACAGTAAAATACATAAGAAAATGAAAGATTTAGTCAAAAACCTCCTTATACTGATTGCCATGCTGATGGCAACAGCTCAGCTTTCTGCACAAGGAGTCGTTATTAACAAAACCGACGGAACGAAAGTCTATTTCCCGGCTGATCAGGTGGCCAGCATCTCAACCTACGGCTATGGTGAAGGACCACAGCCCATAGAGTATGATACACAAACTTTCACGGCCAATGGCGTGTCATTCGTGATGGTAGCTGTCGAAGGTGGCACTTTTCAGATGGGTAGCGATGATAGTGACGCTTATAGCGATGAAAAACCGGTTCATCAAGTGAGCCTATCTTCGTATAGCATTGGGCAGACGGAAGTGACACAGGAACTGTGGGAGGCCGTTATGGGCAGTAACCCTTCTTCCTTCAAAGGACTTAGTTTGCCTGTTGACGAGGTATCGTGGAATGATTGTCAGACCTTTATCACGAAGTTAAACACTTTAACGGGTCAACAATTCCGCCTGCCAACAGAAGCAGAGTGGGTGTTTGCTGCCCGTGGTGGAGTCAAAAGCCAAGGATATAAATATTCAGGTTCAAACATGATTGATAATGTTGCGTGGTACACGGACAATAGCAGTAGTAAGCCTCATGAAGTAGCCACCAAACAGCCAAATGAGTTAGGTATTTATGACATGAGCGGCAATGTATATGAATGGTGTCAGGATTGGTGGAGTTCTTCCTATTATACCTCACTAGACATCAATAATCCTGTAGGGCCTGATACGGGTTCCTTCCGTATTTACAGGGGGGGCTACTGGGGCAGCAGTTTCTGGCACTGTAGTGTGTCGCAGGGCCGAAACAGTCGCCAGCCATTGTACCAGGGAAGCGGCCTCGGCCTGCGCCTTGCCCTTTAGTTCTTCCGGGAAAAAGAGAAAATAACAAAGCCCATTTTTATTGTTTGCCCCAAAAAGCGCTCCCAAAGGCCGCCAAAAGGCAAGCAATAAAAAAGCGAGATATAAACCAGTGTGATTATGCAAATTCGAACCTTTATGTGCATAGGGGAGCAGCCCCTGTGCACTTGCAAAGGTCTGAACATCGTGGGCGGAAAGAAGATTCTTGTCAAATGACAAACGGTAAACCGTGCGGTGATAAAGTGAGCAGGATTCTGAAGGTCATCGCGAAGTGATGCACTTCCTGTAGTTCATGGGCAGCGGAGGCGGTAGTTCTTCGCTGCCCATTTTGCGTATTAGTGGCTGCTGGGAGTCACAAAAAATATCTCCCGAAAGTTTTGCACTTTCAGCTTTTTTCGTTATCTTTGCGGGCGGAACGATAAGTTGAATCCAAATAGTGTGGAAGTATGG
>Ga0247610_10003379_pt1 | contig 17573 bp, 33 predicted proteins | sample 174DNAGHGhighgp2_FD_193483 | JGI IMG/M metagenome (GOLD analysis project Ga0247610, IMG submission 193483) | Sheep rumen microbial communities from Palmerston North, Manawatu-Wanganui, New Zealand - 1742 DNA GHGhigh gp2 | ecosystem: Host-associated > Mammals > Digestive system > Stomach > Rumen... | reverse complement strand
CAAGAATAACAACAAATACAAATAATATAACAGAGCTAGATGGAAGGGTAACAACCAACTCAAATAATATAGCAGGTTTAGTTGTAAATACTTTGACTGGAGATGAAACAACAAAAGCACCTTCAGTAAATGCAGTAAATGATGCATTAGATGATGTAAATACTGCACTTGCTGCTAAACAAGATACTTTAGTAAGTGGTACAAATATTAAGACTATAAATAGTACATCATTATTAGGTAGTGGAAATATATCAATAGAAGAAAATCAAGTTATAGTAAGTCCAACAGAACCTAGTACAGATAGAAAAAAGGTATGGTTAAGACATAGCAGTAATTTATTTGATAAAAACAATTATATATCTACTTCATTATTTGTTGGAATTGGTGGAACATCATATCAAACTGCAAGTACATTAAAAGGATTTATATTTAATGTTTCAAATTATACAACAATAACTATAAGTAAAATTTCATCACAAAGATTTGGAATAAGTGCATCAACAGGTTATCCTACAAGTGGTGGTAGTGCTACTTTCATACACGATGTTGATAATCAAGGAACAGAATTAACTGTTGATGTAACAAATTATAATTATATAGTAGTAAATTATTATTCAACTACACTAGATACTTTAACAGAACAACAAATATTAGATACTATTCAAATAGAATTAGGTACAGAAGCAACAACTTATGAACCTTATGTAGATGATAAAGAATATATATTAAATGAAAATGATGTATATGAAGAATTTATACCACAAAATGAAATATATAGTACAAATGAAGTTAGAATAGGAACATGGATAAATGGTAAACCACTTTATAGGAAAGTTTATAATTTTACAACAAGTACTGTTACAAGTTTTAATAATATTGCGGAAATTTTAAATATAGATATAAAGAATTTTGGTGGAAAACTAAAAGGTGTTTCTAATGGTAATCAATATCCTATCATAGGTTTTCATTCATCTTCAGGAAATAATTCAATGCCATATACTTCAGGTACTGCACTTCAATATTATGTTAGTGATTATCAAACCCAATATGATGTTGAATTAATAATAGAATATACAAAAACAACAGATTAAAAAAAGAAGGTGATTAAATAAATGATTAAATTATTTAGTTCAACTGATAAAGTATTTACATCAAATGGTGATAAAATAATAATTCCATTAAAAGCAAAGGTTCATAAAGAAGATAATGGACCTTTTTATTTGGATTTAGAAACTGATTTATCTTATATAGATGACTTAACACCAAATAGAATTATAGTGGCAAATACACCACAAGGTGAACAAGCATTTAGAATTACAAATCCACAAATTACTAAAACTAAAATAACTATAAAAGCATATCATGTATTTTATGATACAAAAAATTATTTAATTGCAGATAGTTATGTAGTAAATAAAAATTGTAATGATGCACTAGACCATTTAAATAATTCAACAGACAATGTAAGCCCTTTTACAACACTTTCAAACATAACATCATTATATTCATATAGATGTGTTAGAAATTCACTTTATGAAGCAATACAGACAGTTATAGAACGTTGGGGTGGTCATTTAGTTAGGAATAACTTTTCAATTCAAATATTAAATGCAATTGGTCAAGATAATGGTGTTACAGTTAGATATGCAAAAAATTTAAAAGATATTACTTGTGAAGAAAACTGGGACAATGTAGTTACAAAATTAATGCCAGTTGGAAAAGATGGGTTATTATTAGATGAAAATTATATTTATAGTGATACAGTTTATGATATACCTTATACAAAGACTGTTTCATTTAATCAAGATATAAATGAAGAAGATTATACAGATGATGAAGGTAATGTAGACCAAGAACAATATGAACAAGCCTTATTAGATGATTTAAGGCAACAAGCACAAGATTATATAGAAATAAATTGCCTACCACAAATAAATTATACTTTAAAAGCCAATTTAGAAAAAATAACAGATATAGGTGATACAGTAGAAGTCATTGATGAAAGACTAGGTGTAAATATAATGACAAATGTTATTGCATATGATTATGACTGCATACTTGGCCAATATACAGAACTTGAATTTGGTAATTTTAAAAAGAAATTAGGTGATTTAATTTCAAATATTAACTCACAAACGGAAAGCATTGTAAAAGAAGAAACAAATAATTTAAGTATTACATTATCTGCAGAACTACAACAAGCACAAGAAACAATATGGAATGCACTTGGTTCATCATATTGTATTTATGAAGGTGATAAAATACTTGTAGTTGATACATTACCAAAAGAACAAGCAAGAAATGTAATCATGATAAATAATGGTGGTATAGGCTTTTCACAAAATGGTATAAATGGACCATTTAGTTCTGCATGGACTATTGATAATGTTTTAAATATGGAACAAATAAATGTAATAAACATGACTGCAGATTTAATAAAAGGTGGTACTTTAAAATTAGGTTCAAATTTAAATGATTATGGACAATTAGAAATATATGATGAAGCAAATAACTTACTTGGACAATTAGATAAAAATGGTTTAAAAATGTATGGTTTAGATGGTTCATATATTTTAATTAACAATGAAGTAGGTTTTGTAGGTTATGATAGTGATGGAAATGAAGTTTACTGGGTAGATAAAGATGAATTTCATATGAAAAAATCGGTAATAGAAGAAGAAATAACACTTTGCAATAAATTAAGATTTATTCCAATTACTTTATATGATGATAATAATAATATAACAAGTGATGGAATCGGTCTTGTTTCTGTTGCAAACTAATGGGGGTGAATATAAGTGGCAACAAGTCCAAATTTTGATACAAGTAATCAATATATTAAATATAGAATAGTAGTTACAGAAAATTCAACAAGTATAGCAAATAATACTTCAAATGTAACAGTACAAGTACAAGTATGGAGAACTAACACAGGTTATACAACATATGGAAGCGGAACTTGTTATTGTACAATTAATGGTACAAATTATAGTCAAGAAATTACACCAGACCAAGAATTTACATATAATTCATATACACAAGTATTTAGCCAAACAGTAAATATACCACATAATGCAGATGGTTCAAAAACAATATATGTTTCTTCTTATATTTCACATAATAGATTTTCTTCAAGTTCACAAGGTTTTAATGTTACATTAACTAAAATACCAAGATATGCAACTGCAAATCAAAGTTTATCAAGTAAAACAGAAACTACAATAAGAATGAACTGGTCAAGTGATAGCACAATAGATTATATATGGTATTCAACAAATAATGGTTCATCATGGGCTGCAGTTGGTAGTGTAAATAGTACAAGTGGTTCATATACAATAAATAATCTTGCAGCAAATACTACTTACAACATTAAAACAAGAGTAAGAAGAAAAGACAGTCAATTAACAACAGATAGTTCAAATCTAGCAGTAGCAACTTATAACTACCCTTATGCAAGTTCAATGCCTAATTTTACAATAGGAAATACATTAACAATAGGATTATATAATCCTTTAAATAGAAGTATGACAGTACAAATAATAGGTAATGACAATAGTACAGTAGATACATGGACAGGAACAGGTACATCAGTTAGTGGTTATACTGGTGCAACTACAATAGATAATTTATATAAAAGTATACCAAATAGCAATAGTGGTACATATAAAGTAAGGGTAACATATGGATCAAGTGCAATAACTAAAACTGGTGGTATTTATTCAGTAAATGTAAATAATGTTAAACCAGCAATATCAAATGTTACATATAAAGATAATAATTCAACAACAGTAGCAATTACACAAAACAACCAACAAATTATAAGAAACAATAGTGATTTAGCATTTACATTTGGTACTTTAACTGCAAATAAATATGCAACATTATCAAAAGTACAAGTTACATTAAATGGTGTAACTAAAAATAAAAATTTAACTGGTACAACCGCTTCTAATACAACATTAGATTATGGAACAGTAAATATTTCAAGTAATGCAACTGCAACAATTACATTAACAGATAGTAGGGGAAATACTGCAAGTACAACAAAGAATATAACTATACTTGACTGGGTACTTCCAACTGCAAATATTACTTTAAATAGAAAAAATAACTATTATAGTGAAACTTACATAACAGTAAATGCAACATTTTCAAGTATTGATAGTAAAAATACACTTTTAATACAATATCAATATAAAAAAGTTACAGATACAACTTATTCAGCACTTGAAGAATTAACAAATTACCAACAAACAGAATTTACAGTAGATAATTTATACCAATGGGACATAAGGGTTATATTAACTGATAGATTAGGTTCAACAACTTATAATTTATTCCTTGATAAAGGTATGCCTATTACTTATTATGACAGAAGGTTATCAAGTACAGGTTTTAATTGTTTCCCACAATATGAAAGAAGTGTAGAAATAGATGGTAGCCAAAATACAAGATACTGTGGTAGAGCAATTGCAAGTGCAGTTGAAGTTTCAAATAACTTTTTTACTACCATAACATTTGATACTTTTAATTTAAAAAGTGAAAGAACAATAATTGAACAAAACAATATTATAAAAGTATTAAAAGATGGTATTTATAAAATATCATTTAATGCACGTTGGGCAGATATTTCATCTGGATCAAATAACTGTTGTGTGGGTATTTCAATTAATGGAAGTACAGCAGATAATCCAGAACAAACTATATGGCAAACTAATAGTAAAAGACTTACTGCTAATGGTACAATATTAAGACAGTTAAATGCAAATGATACAATTCAACCACTTTTATATACAGAAAATGCAACTACTTTAAATGAAATAATAATGTGGGTTGAATCATTAAATATAGAAGGTGGTGATTAATAAATGGAAATAACAGTAGCTATTATAAGTCGGTTTATGTGTAGCAGTTCCAAGTTTAATTGCTACCATTTTAAGTAATAGACAAAATACTAAATTAACTATATATAGAATTGATAAATTAGAAGATAAAGTAAACAAACATAATAATTTAATTGATAGAATGTATAAGATAGAAAATAGGGTTACTTTAATTGAAGATGAATTAAAAAGATAGGCTAGGTTTAATACCTAGTCTTTTTTTATAGGTTAAAATTTATTAATTATTTGACTTATAAAGTTTTTATTTTTTTGTTTCTCAAAAACTTCAATCAACTTATTTGTTTAATTTTATTTACAACCTTTAAATTACTGATTTAAATGATTACAACGGTAAATAGATTGTACGGATTTTGTTTTTGGACACAAAAAGCCCTACGAATAGAGCCTTAAAAAGTGATTACAACGTATAAATGAGTTGTTTTCGCTTATTCCTTTTACTGTATGTAAGCATTGAAACACGCTAGTCCAGTTTCCCTTACATAGCCCATACCTAGCCAAGCCAACCTGTACCTGTTTTTTATAGTTAGACATTCCATTCCCTAACTTGACGGTGAATAGAAAGTAAAAGGAATTTCTATATGCACCGAAACTATTTTATAGCATTGGCTAGTTCACACCTTATGGATTTTTTTTACTTTGAACCTATATGCTTTAAAAACAAAGAAAAGAGTTAGAAAGTTTATTCCTAACCCTTAAAATTTATCTTAAAGTCTTGTAATTTACCAAATTTGTGATATAATTCAGTAAATGGTTGTGAGTTAGTGGTGATAACTTTCAACTGGGTTTTTAATTATTATCAGTAATTAAAAGCCCTTTTTTTATACCCTCTTATATTTAATTTAGGGAGTTATCAAAACTTACTCTATGAGTAACCAGTACAATGATAACTCTTTACTTTTCTAAATATTATACTAAAAAAAATAAAAAGTAAAGAGTTTGTACTAAATTTTTAAAAATATTTCTAATTCAAATAAATTTTGGTCAATATTATGCCTTGTATTTTTCTTACTTTTAGTATAGTTTATACGTTCAATAATTGTTTTTAATAATTGATTTTTTGCTGCAGGTTCTAAAGTCCAATATTGATTTAAAACTTCACTTAATATAGGTATTGCTTTTTCATATCTATCACTTTCATCAAATGAAGTAGATTTAAGGGCTTCTAAATTCGATTTTAAGGCTTTTAAATCTTCTTCTAATACATTTACCCTACTTAAATATTTTTCTTTGGTATAGATGCCTTCTTCTAACATTTCGCAGCATTTATTAATCATGTTTTCTTTTTTATTAATTTCTGTTTTTAGTATTTTTATTTCATTATCTATCATAATTTTCTTTTTACTTATTTCATCACTAAAATTTTCTAAAAAGTAATTAAAATTATTTAGTTCATCTTGAAGTTCTTTTATAACTTGTTTTTCTACACTTTCTAAACTTGAAGTAATAGTTGGACAATTATGTGTTAAACATTGCAGCACATACTTTTTTCTATGTGTACTATACGTGGATCTCATAGTTCTACCACATACACCACATTTAGTAAAAGTAGAAAGTGGATTTGCAAGTCTAGTTGTTGGTTTTTCTTTTGACATTTGTGAATCAAGTTTATCTTGTGCCTTATTAAATATAGTTTCATCAATAAAACCATCATGTTTGCCTTTTATATAATCATGAGCATAACCAGAATAATAATTACAACCAAGATAACCTATATAAGTTCTATTTCTTAAAATCATTTTAATACGTTTAGGTTGCCAGTCTATTGCTTTACGTGGTTTAATACCATTATCATTTAAATATTTACATATAGCAAATATGCCTAAATCTTCTACAACAAATTTATTAAATATTAATTTTACAATTTTACTTTCATGTTCATCTGGAATAAGTACAAAACCCTTATCAATTCTAGTTTTAGTAAAACCATATGGACAAGTAGCAGAAGTAAAATAACCTTCTTTAAATGCTTGTTGTTTACCACGTTGCAGCCTACGTTTAATAATTTTATATTCTCTACGTGACATAAATAAACCAAATTCAAAAAATTCTTCATCAAAATCATTATCACTAGATAAATCATAAATTTTATTTAATGTAAATATTTTAGTTTTAGATTTTTTGAAAACTTCCAATATTTCCGCTTGGTCAATTTGATTACCACGTGAAAGTCTTTCAAGTTCAACTACAACTACACCATCATATAATCCAGCTTGTACATCTTGTAAAAGTTGCTGCATCTGTGGTCTATTTTCAATACTTTCACCAGAAACTACTTCCTTATATTTTTTTATAATAGTTAAATTATTTTTAGTACAATAATCTTCTAAAATACGTTCATGTCTTGCCAAAGTTTCTTCACGTGTTTCTATTTCTTCTTCACGTGACTTTCTTAAATATAATGCAATATTCATTTTGTCATTTCCTTCTAACCTATTTTATTTTTTCTTTTTATTTTTTCTAATTCCTTAAAATCTAATATTTCAATTTCTTTTTCAATATATCTATTAGCAATTAAAAATTTACTAAATTCTAATATAATATTAAGTTCATATTTTGTAAAATCTTTTTCTGTAAAAGTAATACTTCCATAAACTTTTTTGGGACCATGTACTAGTTCTTCAACAGTAATACCAAAATAATTTGCAATTTTAAATAAAGTATTAATATTTATATGGTCACACCCACGTTTCTTCCATAAAGTAATAGTTGCACTTGATATACCAAGTTCTTTCGCTAATTTATTTTGTGATATATTATTTTCATTCATTAGCCTTTGTAAATTAGTTAAAAAATCCATGTGTAAATCTCCTACAATTTTTTTTATTTTAGTAATATTATAAAACAAATATTACCAAAACAGTATAAAAAAAGTACACAAATATTTTACAAAATACAAGATTAAATTTAACATTATAAAATAATTAAAATTTTTTGACTTAAAGTGTTGACTATTGTAAATATTAGATATATAATTCAATTATCATTAACAAAGGTAAATGATACCATTTAACTTTGTAAAGGGGGTGAAAAATTGTATAGGAATTTAGCAGCAGAACTTGCACGTGCTGGAATAAAGACTGGTGAAGTTTCAAATTATATAGGAATTACAAGGCAATGTTTCAACGATAAAAAAATGGGGAAAACAAGTTGGACATTAGGACAAATGGAACTTATACAAGATTTAATAAATGCAAAGTTAAACACAGAATATACACTAGATTATTTATTCAAAAAGGGTGATTAGATGGTTATTAGGGGGACTGTTACCAAAGGGAAATTAGAACATATCTATAAAACAGTTCAAAACTTATTCAAAGACAATTCACAAGTATTTTATACATCACAGGAAATAGAAAAGTTAAAAAAAGATAGTAATAATATTTTTATTTGCAAAGGGGGTGAATAAAAATGGAAAACCAAGAACTTTTAGAACACTTATTCAAATTACAAGATTATAATAAATCATTAAGATTAAATGCAACAACAGAAGAACAAAAAGAACAATTAGACAAAATAGATGCATTAATAGATGAAATGTTAAAAAAAATATACGTTCATGTCTAGCCACATAAACGTATAAAAAAAGTACATAGATAAAATTTAATATTAGTGATATTTTATCACCAAAGGAAAGGAAAATCAATGGATTTACAAGAAAAATATGATGAACTTGATAACATTGAAAGTACATTAAGAAATTTGATAGATGACATTGATGACATGGATTATATAGAACAACTGCAAGAAATAATGTATCAAGCACAAAATGAAAAAGAAGAAATAGAAATACAATTACAAGAAATGTATGACAGGGAAGAAAAAGAGCAGCAAAGGGAATACTGGAACAGTCAATTTTAATAGAAGGGGAATAACATGGAAGAAAAAATAGAAACAACCTTAACTAAAAATAAAGAAGGTTATGGTTATAAATATACAGACATAGCAGAAATACATAGATATTTAGAAAAAAATAATATGAAATATTTTCAAGAAATAGAAACTGCAGAAAATGGTGAAGATTATATATTAACTTACAGATTTATAGATGGGAAATGGGAAGATAAACCTAAACGTGGTTGTAGAGTAGTACAAGCAACATTACAAGGTGTTAAGAATCCAGCACAAGAACAGGGAAGTGCATTAACATATGCAAGACGTTATAGTTTACTTTTAGCATTTGGACTTGCAACAGAAGATGATGATGCAGCAAGTCTATCACAACCAAAAGAAGAAATAAAAACAAAAGAACAAGCAGAACAATATAAATTAACATTTGGTAAATATGCAGGTAAAACTTTAAAAGAAATAGTTGATACAGATGGTAAATATGCTAACTGGTTATATGAAAAAGGTGATGAAACCATAAAAAATTGTATGAATTTAATGTTGGGGTTATAAAAAATGAAATATTTAGGTGAAATAAAAGACATAAGCCTTGATATTCAAACGAGAATGCCACAGATTACGTTTTTATTAAATAGTAATGAAATTATAAGGCTTGAAGAATTAAAAGGCTTAAAATTGAACCTAGACATCACAAAATATTATAACAAAAGAAGTTTAGATGCAAATGCATATATGTGGGTGTTAATAGGGGAAATACAAAAAATTTTAAATATACCAAAAGAAGATATATACAAAGATTTAATAAAAAATATAGGTGATTATGAAGTTATACCAATAAAAGATGAAGCAGTTGAAAAGTTTAGGAATGCATGGTCAAAAAATGGTTTAGGTTGGGTAACAGAAACAACACCAAGTAAATTAAAAGGTTATACAAATGTAATTACTTATTATGGATCAAGTACATATGATACAAAATCAATGGCAAGACTTATTGATTTAGTAATTCAAGAATGTAAGCAATTAGACATAGAAACAGAACCACAAGAAAGAATAGATAATTTGATAAAAATGTGGGGGTGTTAGTATGAAAAGATATAGCATACTTAACAACCTAGATAGATGTTACTTTTGCAGCAGACCAAGACAAGCAATACATGAAGTATACTTTGGTAGCAGAAGGCAGACAAGTATAAAAAATGGATTTTGTGTTGGTTTATGTGCAGCACATCATAATATGTCAAATAATTCTGTACATAAAAATAGGGAAATGGACTTACAATTAAAACAATTATACCAAAAGGAATATGAAAAAAATCATACAAGGGAAGATTTTATAAATTTAATAGGACAAAGTTATTTATAGGGGGATTTAATAATGAATAAATTAGAAATATTAGGAAGATTAACTAAAGATGTTGAAACAAGATATACACCAAACGGTAAAATAATAGCAAGTTTTAATGTAGCAGTAAAAAGAAAAATGTCAAAAGAAAATGAAAGTGATTTCTTTAATTTAACTGCATTTGGTAAAACTGCTGAATTTATAGAAAAATATTTCCATAAAGGTCAATGGATCGCATTAATAGGAAGATTACAAAATAATAATTATGAAGATAAAGATGGTAAGAAACATTATACAAATGAAATAATAGTTGAAGAAGTATATTTCTGTGGACCATCAACAAAACAAGAAGAACCAGAAGAACAATTTGTACCAAATTTTAATGCAATAAATGATGAACTACCATTTTAATAATTAAGGGGACTAACACAAATGAATAAAGAGTTTATAAGATTAATACATGAAATAATACAAGATACAAGATATGATGCAACAATAAATGATAGATATAAATGTTTAATAAAAATGTTATTTGATAATTTAGAATTAAGTTGGAATAAAGAAGAATTAACATTAAGAAATGATAGACCAATAAATTATTTAAAAACAATAGAACCAGAACTTTATGCAGCAAAATTAAAATATGCTAAAGAAGAATATGAAAAAGCATTAAAAGCAAAAGAAGAAATAAAAATATAAAATGCAACATGGGACTGCTTAAAATAAGTTTAGTCCCTTTTTTCATAAGGGGGAACATATGAAGTATTTTAATAAATATAAAAATAAGAAAACAATAATAGATGGAATAACATTTGATAGTAAAGCAGAATCAAACAGATATTTAGAATTAAGGCTATTATTAAAAAATGGAGATATACAAGAATTAGAACTACAACCTAAATTTCTATTGCAGGAAAGTTTTAAAAAGAATGGTAAGACTTATAGAAAAATAGAATACATTGCAGATTTTAGATATATTCAAGATGATAAAGTAATAGTAGAAGATGTAAAAGGAATAGAAACAGATGTATTTAAATTGAAACGTAAGTTATTTGAATACAAGTATAAAGATTATGAATTAAAATTAATTAAATAGGGAGAAAGAACAATGGCAAAAACATATGTGATAAAAGATAAAGAATATATATTTATAAAGGAATATGAAAATTATATTTTATTTAAAAATAAAAAAACTGGTTTTAAGGAAAGTTTTACTAAAGGTGAATTAAAAGTATTGTTTAATATGGGGGAAAAAGCCAATGAAAAAAATTTATAAGTTACCAAAACACGTAAAAAATTATATAACACAGGAATTATACAATTATGAATATAATAAGAAAAAATTGATAGAACTGCAAAATGATATATTACTTGAAGGTTCTGCAAGTGATGGACAACCACGTGGAAACCAAACAAGTGATACAACATACAGAAAAGCAGAAAAACTAATAACATCAAAATCAATTTTAATTGTAACAGATAAAATAAATAAAATAGAAAAAGCATTTAGTAAATTAAATGAAGATGAAAAAGAAATAGCAGAAATAATATTTATCAAGGGACATAGTCAAGTATATGCAGAAATGTATGATTACATAAAGAAAGATGCTTATTATAACATGAAAAATAAAATAATTTATTTAACTGCAATAGAATATGGTGAAATATAGGGGGGTAGTTATGGAAACAAAAGATTTATTAGAAAAACTAGATAAAGAAATTACAGAGCAAACAAGAAATGGTAGGGAAGATGTTTACATTGAAGTAGATGACTTAAATAAACTTGGTTATGGAATTGATCCAAAGAAAACAGGTAGGGTATATGTAGATGTAAACTATTTAAGAATAGCAATGAAAAGATATGAATTTAAACAAGGTTTAAAAGTAGAAACAACAGATGAATATAATCCAGTAATGACATATAAAGAGTTTATAAGAAGTTTAAGAAATAAAGAGAAAGGCGAAAGGGAAGATGTATAAACTATATGCACAAAATAAAATAAAAGGTTGGGAACTAATAAAATCATCAAATGATTTAGATGAAGTAGAATTAGAAGCGGAAAAGATAACATCAAAAGCATATTATGAATATTTAATAGTAGAAAATTCAAGTAATGGAGATAGAACAGTTAGAAGGCAAGAATTATACCAAGAATGTGAAGTTGAATATACAGATGATGTTAAGGTTGATTTTGAAGTAAAAGCAGCAACATTTAGACCAAGCAGAATGAAACAAAAAGAAGAATTAAGAAAGATTACAGAAAAATATATAGATGGGTAAGGTGTAAATTATGGAAGAAATTAAAATAAATCCAAATAAATTAATAAATGGAGAATATGTTAGAACAAATAGAGGAACATTTGACAGATATATTACAAAACATAAAGATAGTAGTAATGATTATAGTTGGTACACTTTTGAAAATAGAGGTAATATAACAAATCCAGAAAATTATGTAGTAAAACATAGTCCAAATATAATAGAACTAATAGAAGAAGGCGACTATGTAAATGGAATTAAAGTAACAGGAATTATGAGTGGTTATGTATATTTAGATAAAATTGATATAGAAACGAAGAAAGTAAAAACATTAACAGATTATCAAATAAAAGATATAGTAACAAAAGAACAATTTAATCAAGTAAAGTATGAGGTGTAGATATGACAAAGGAAGAATATATATTAAAATTAAATTTAGAATTACAAGAATTACAAGAAAAACAAAAAGAGAGTAAAATTCAACAACAATTAAATAATTATACAATAACAGGAAAAGATAATTGTTCATTATAAATGGAGGTATGTAAATGGGATTAGATGTTAGTATAAAAGGATTATCATATGAAGAAACATATCACAGTGGATATTTCCGCTTTAATAATTATAGAAAAGAAATAGCAACTGCATATAATAAAAGATTAGGCGAATTATACCAAAAAACATTTAAAGAAGATTTAGCTATTGATGAAATAAAAGAATGGAATACATTATGCAATGATGATTTAGATATATTTTTATGGCATAGTGATTGCGATGGAAAATTAACACCAAAAGAATGTAAAAAAATATATGATGTAATGAAAAATTTAAAAATAGAAATGCAAGGACACAACTATATAGAAATGAATTTTTATAATATGCACGAATTATGGCTTAATATGTTAAAACACTGTTATAAAAGAAGAGTGAATATGTATTTTTATTAGAAGAAAGGAATTAAGATATATGAATGCAGATGAAAAAATAAAATTAGATTTTCAAAAAATAGCAAAAATACAACATCTATATATGGATATATTTGAAGAAGAAGATAGCGATTATGTTGATTATAGAGTTATAAGACCAAAAGAAAGAAGTATAGACAAAATGTTGAATAGTTTTACTAAAGATAAAGAAAAACAGAAAGAGATATATGATACGATAATTCATTATACTTGGAACAATTATGATATGACATTTAGACCAATATGTAATGCTTTAAGAGAAAAAGGATATGAAATTTATAATAACTAAAACGGAGGTAATTAGAAATGAACGAAGAAGAAACTTGGAAACAATATAGTATTGCAGGATTAAAAAAGATACTGAAAAATGGTATAGAGAAGGAAAATTTAGAGATATAGAAAGTGCAAAGCATTATTTTAAACATCATAGAAAAGTTTTCAAAAATTATTCAAAATTAAAAATTCAATCAAGAACTATAACAAAATGGGAGGATGAAATAGAAATTGATTGGATAGAATAGGAGAGAATAAGATGCCTATAAACGAACCAAAAGAAATATTAGAAATATTAAAGGATTTAGATAAAACTACAAAAGAACAATTAGATAAAGCTATAAAAAATGCAGATGAAGAATATAAAAAATTACAAGAAATGGGGAAATAATCTATGTTAAGTGAAGAAGTTTGGAAAGACATTAAAGGTTATGAAGGTATTTATCAAGCAAGTAATTTAGGAAGAATAAAAAGTTTAGACAGAATTAAGCACACAAAAGGAAGATACGGGGAAATGCAAACTAAAATAAAAGGAATAATTCTAAAAGCTTGTGCAAATCATGATAATTATTTAGAAGTAGTATTAAGTAAAAATGGTAAATCTAAAACAAGGAGAGTTAATAGAATTATAGCAGAAACATTTATTGAAAATCCAAATAACTATAAACAAGTAAATCATATAAATGGAATAAAAACAGATAATAGAGTAGATAATTTAGAATGGTGTAATTGTAAAGATAATATACATCACGCATTAAAAAATAATTTAATGAAACCAGTAAGAGGAAAAGAACATTATATGGCTAAAAAAGTAGGAAAGTATAATGAAAATAATCAATTAATTGAAAAATATGACACTATTGTGGAGGCAGGAAAATTAAATAAAATTTCAAATACGAATATAATACAGTGTCTAAAAGGAAGAACTAAAACGGCAGGAGGTTATAAATGGAAGTATATGGATTAGAAGAAAAGAAAGCAATAGAAGAACTTAAAAGTTTAAGCCCTAGTGAACAAAGCATAGACTCAATATTAAATCTAATAGAAAAACAAGACAAAATAATATATGAAATGGCAAAAGCAATATACAGAATGGATACAGTTAGTGAATACGGATTTAATAAAGAAGAAATAATAGAATACTTTACAAAATTAGTAGAGGAGGAAAATTAAATGAATGAGATGTTATTTTATAAATTAAATAATGTATTAAAAGAAGAAGGCAAAAAAGCACTTTAACAAAAAGACTATTTAAAAGTACAAGATACAATCAATATAAGAAAAATACTAGATAATTATGATGAATTAGAACCTACATTAAAAAAATTCTTTGATGAAAAGGCAAAAAAAGAAAAATTTGAAAGGGTAAAATAATGAATATAGAAAATAAAATAAGAAAAAGAATTAAAACAATGGCAATAGTAAATCATGAATACCCAAAGGAAATAGAAATAAGTCAAGAAGAATGGAATCAACTTAATAAAATAGATAAATTTGAAGGTGTAAAATTAATATGCAAGAATTAAAGGGTAAATGTAAAGAATTTATAGAAAAAGGAATATGTCTTGGCTGCAACAGATTAGAATTACCTTATTTTACAGGTGATGATAATTGTAAATATATTAAAGAAGTAGGTGAAAAAAATGGAAATGCAAATAAAGGAATATATCAAACAAAATTATATTAGTAAAAATAAAATAAGACTAAAAATAAAAGAATTAGAATTAATTATAAAAAATACAAAAGAACATTATAAAGGAACTTATGCATTAACAGATGATTATAAAGAAGCAATATTTGCAAAAGAATATTTGCAAGAGCTATTAGAAGAAGGTGGTTAGTATATGTTATTAGGTTTTATATTAGGTATAATATTTACAATAACTGCATTATTACTTTATGCATCATGCAAAGTTGCAGGTGAAAGTGACAAAGAAATAGAAAAAATGAACGAAAAAAAGCCGAACCAGAAATAATTTACAATGTTATAATGTTAATAGGTTAAATAATAAAATTATTGCTAGTCCAATAATTTTTTATTAGCAAAGAAGGGTAAAAACCTTCTTTTTTTATATTTAAATTTATGAATTGTATGTAGTGAAATATTAAAGATATAGGTGCTTCTTACTATATTAGCCTGGTTTATTTGGGGTATTTCATTACATAGAGTTTATAAGTTGTAAAAGAAAGAAGGTGATTACAATGTCAAATAAAGTATATGATGTACTTAAATGGATCGCACAAATATTATTACCAGCACTAGCAACTTTATATCTTGCACTTGCTGGAATATGGAATTTACCTTATGCAGAAGCTATATCTGGAACAATTATGGCAATAGATGCATTTTTAGGTGTAATACTTGGTATTTCAAGTTTACAATACAATAAAAAGGTTGAAACAATTGCTATTAAGAAAGGGGAATAGTATGGAAAATGATATTTTAAATATAGCAAATGAAGAAGTAGGCTATTTAGAAAAGTCATGGGAAGCATATAATGAGAATCCAGAAGTAATATATGATAAAACAGAAGGTGCAGGAAATGATAATGTAACAAAATATGCAAAAGAAATGGACGAACTAGAAGTATATAATGGACCAAAACAAGGTTATGCATGGTGCAAAGTATTTATAGATTGGTGTTTTGTACAAGCCTTTGGTGTAGATAAAGCAGGTGAACTATTAAATGGTTGGACTGCAGGGGTAACACAAGCATATAATTGGTTTAGAGATAATGGACAAATTGCAAATACACCTAAAGTAGGTGATTTAATTATATTTGGTGACTGTGACCATATAGGAATAGTAACAGATTATGATGAATCAAGAGTATATACAATAGAAGGTAATACATCTGGTGCAACTGGACTTGTAGCAAATGGTGGTGGTGTAGCAGCTAAATCTTATTCAAGATATAGTTCATATATTAAATGTTATGCAAGACCACAATATGAAGTAGAACCAGGACCAACACCACCAGAACCACCAACACCAAGTGGAGATGAACAAATAAGAGATATACAAGAATGGTGCAATGAATATGGTTTAGGTATAAATGTAGATGGTTACTATGGACCACAAACTAAAAGAGCAATAACACAAGTATATCAAATAGAATTAAATGAACAATATGGTGCAGGTTTAGATGTAGATGGTATATTTGGAAATGCAACATATAATGCAACACCAATAGTAAGATATGGTGCAGAAGGTAATATAACAAAATCAATTCAAGCTATGTTGTATTGTAGGGGTTATGATACAAATGGTGTAGATGGATTATATTATGCAGCAACAGAAAGAGCAGTAAGAAACTACCAAGCAAATCATGGATTAAGTGCAGATGGAATCTATGGACCAAATACAGGTTATAGTTTATTTAATTAAGTTATTAATAAATGCTAGTTAATATTAATATAAATTGTTTTGCATTATATCTCCTTTGATATATAAAAGTGTTGTACTAGCCAACACTTATTTTTAAAGGTATAAATACCTTACCAACTAAATTAAAAGGGCTTAAAATCGATTTTAGAAGGTCGATTTTTTTATTATATTAAGTAGGTGATTATATGTGGAAGGCTTGTAGTAGATGTGGCAAGGTACATGACACAAAATACAAATGTAATAAAGGTAAAGTATATAAAGATTATAAGACCAAAGAAGATAGATTAAGAAGTACAAGAAAGTGGACAAACAAATCAAAACAAATAAGGGAAGATAGTATGTGGTTATGTGCAGTATGTAAAGATGAAGGCAGATACAATTATAATAACCTAGAAGTACATCATATAGAAAAGGTAAGGCAAGATACAAATAAACTATTAGATGATAATAACTTAATATGTTTATGTACTATGCATCATAAAATGGCAGATGCAGGTTTATTAAGTAAAGAATATTTAATTGAGCTAGTAAAAAGTCGCTAACGTACGAATCCCCCCCCTACTACATGGGGACAAAGGAAAAGGAAAAAGGCGAC
>Ga0247610_10003377_pt1 | contig 17577 bp, 13 predicted proteins | sample 174DNAGHGhighgp2_FD_193483 | JGI IMG/M metagenome (GOLD analysis project Ga0247610, IMG submission 193483) | Sheep rumen microbial communities from Palmerston North, Manawatu-Wanganui, New Zealand - 1742 DNA GHGhigh gp2 | ecosystem: Host-associated > Mammals > Digestive system > Stomach > Rumen... | reverse complement strand
TTCACAGCATTCCGATATGCCAGTGGTGTATTGGTGTTCTATGTGCATGGTCACATGTTTTCGTTCTTTGACTGCGACAATTTCAGCGTCATCACGCTTAAATGTCAGCCGGAACCGGATAGATGAAATAATCGTGCCCTCGCGGCTAAGAACTGAAAGCCGAGTACGACTGCATCGGCAAGCCCATGATGGTCAGCAGCCGGATTAGATTTGATATAACTTTTAAAATAAAATGGATAAGTTAAAAGAACTGATATGATTAACCAAATTATTGATTACAACCGCTCATTTGTAGAGCGGAAAGGCTACGAGCCGTTCATTACCGACAAGTACCCCGACAAGAAACTGGCTGTCCTGACCTGCATGGACACGCGTCTTACGGAGTTGCTGCCAGCTGCTCTCGGACTCAAGAACGGCGATGCGAAGATTATCAAGAACGCCGGCGGACTGATTCTCTCGCCATTTGACTCGGCGATGCGCAGTCTGATAGTAGCGATTTACGAACTGGGCGTAGAGGAGATTATGGTAGTGGCGCACTCGCAATGCGGTGCGTGCCACATGAGTTACAGCCATTTTCACCATGTCATGAAAGCACGAGGCATCAAAGATGAGACACTTGATGTGATTCGTGAGTGCGGCATCGACCTCAATCATTGGCTGGAAGGTTTTCGCGACACGGAGACTTCCGTCCGCAAGACCGTCAAAACTATTCAAACGCATCCGCTCATTCCGAAGGACATCACCGTCCGCGGTTTCATCATCGATTCTGTTACCGGTGCATTGGAGGAAATCAGATAATGGCTCAGAAGATCCAGAAAACGAATGTGTGCCGGTTGCTGGATGCAGCAGGGATTGCGTACGAACTGATTGAATACGAGGTGGATGATTCCGATTTGAGTGCTACGCACGTGGCGGAACAGTTAGGCGAAGATGCGGATGCCGTGTTCAAGACCATCGTACTGGAGGGCGACAAGGTTAAGCATTTTGTCTGTGTCGTGCCGGGTGCATGTGAGGTAGAGTTGAAGAAAGCGGCTCGTGCCAGCGGCAATAAGTCCTGCAAACCGATTCCGCAGAAGGAACTGCTACCGCTTACCGGTTACATCCGTGGCGGCTGTTGTCCGATAGGCATGAAGAAACCTTTTCCGTCGTACATCGACGAGACCTGTCTGCTGCATGAGAAGATATATGTCTCTGCCGGACAGCGTGGTATGCAACTCCGCCTCGCGCCGCAAGACTTGATAGTTTATGTACCATTAGAAGTAAGCGATTTGATATGAAATGACTATATGCGCCAAATTCGCGAAATAATATCAGGCAAGAAATGCGTCATTTACGCAGACGCGCAACCGCAAGTGCTGCTCATTCAGCCGGTGGGTGAGCATGAGGATGCTACGTTGGATGCGGAGATAGAGGCCATTAAAGAGACGGTTAATGTGCCGTTTGTTTTTGCGGGCTTTGCGATAAGCGATTGGGAAGAAGAACTAACGCCGTGGCATGACCCGAATATCTCTCCTCGTCAATCGGTGGGTGACCATGCTTTTGAGACGTTGGGCTTTATCACGGAGCATCTGATGCCGTACATATTTGAATGCTACGGCAAGTTACCTATTGTGCTGGGAGGATATTCCTTGGCTGGTTTGTTTGCACGCTGGGCGGTCTGTAAAGAGGTATGCTTTGATGCCGTAGCTGCTGCGTCTCCGTCGCTTTGGATTGTGGCTTGGAAAGGTTTTTCTGATGCACATGAGGTGTATGCACGCTATGTCTATCTCAGTCTTGGCGACCGCGAAGAGATTACGAAGAATAAAGCCATCGCACAGGTGGGCAATAACATCCGCTGGGAATATGATCATCTGCAACGCGCAATAGGTTCCGACCATTGCACGCTTGTATGGGAAAAGGGTGGTCATTTCGTCACACCGCATCTCCGCCTCGCGCGTGCTTTTGCTTGGTGTGTCAATTCGCTAATGAAATGAAAAAGATACTATTCCTACATGGCTTTTACGCAAGCGGGCAATGTGTCCCGGCTGTGGCGTTACGAGAGGCTTTCGAAGAAAAAGCAAGTTCTTGTTGAAGTTGATAGCATACGACAAAGCGAAAATCGTCGAGGGTATATCGAATGGCAAACAGGATGGGCTGATGCATACCGTGTTATTCGAAAAGACATGTACTAATGTTTTTTTCGTGCGAATGAAAACTACACTGCGCTCTAAGCGTGGTGTAGTTTCTTTTTGACGCGAATCACACTTTCATACAAAATATGTCTTATTTAGAGCCACGTCTTAGCCCCTAAAGGGGCACGATTATTGCCTGCGGCAATTCTCCCGGACTCTGCTCGTACGGTAAGGGCACAAAGAAAAAATCACCACGAGGGTGATTTTTTCCTTGTGAGCCACTTCCCGGACTCGAACCGGGGACCTACGCATTACGAATGCGTTGCTCTACCAACTGAGCCAAAGTGGCAGCGCTTACCGATTAAAACCGTCGTTTTAATCGGAGAGGAGATTTTCTGATAATCACACGAGTTGCAGAGCAACGAAGTCATTAATCAGCGAAATCGACGACAAAGGTACTGCTTTTTTTTGATATACGCAAATATTTTTACAAAAAATTTGGTAGAATGGTATATTTTTTGTACTTTTGCAGTCGGAAATGAAACGATTTACGTTCATAGGAGCCTTCTTATTGGTGTTTGCAAGCCTTATGGCGCAGACGCACACGCGTGTGTTCAATGAACAGATACGTACGCTACGCGTGGCGCGTGAGGTGCTGACCTTAGAGGAGCAAGAGCCGCTGCAGATATCGTTTGACGAAATGTCGCACGATGTGCATTTCTATTCCTATACCGTTCAGATGTTGAACAGCGATCTTTTGAGCGGGGAGTATCTGAAGGGATTTACGACAAGGGACATCACGGACTATGAACACTCGATGAACACGAGCCGGGAGTACACGCATTACTGGTTTGAGTTCCCGAACGAGGAGATGATACTGACCAAGAGCGGACTGTACCGCATCACGATCTACGAGGACGGCGATACGGAGAAGAAAGTGGCGGAAGTGGATTTCTGCGTGGTGGAGCCGATGGTGAAGATCGACGCGCAAGTGCGGTACAACACGGATATCGAGTATAACGGACGGTATCAACAACTCGACATAAATGTCGAGATGAGTGGAGAGGTACGGGTGAATAGTGAAGAGTGGAAAGTGGTGGTGACACAGAATAACCGGACGGACAATGCGGTGACGCAGACCAAGCCGACGTTTGTGGAGCCGACGCGGTTACGCTATATGAACAACAAAGAGTTGATTTTCGAGGGCGGGAACGAGTACCACCATTTCGATGCGTTCAGTTGTTTCTACGCCGGTCACGGTATCGACCGCGTGTATCACGAGATCGGGGATTACCATGCGCCGCTCTTTGCCGACGAGATCACGAAAGGGCAGTATATCCATGAGTTCGATAGCAACGGCCGGTATGTGGTGAACGCCGAGCGTACGACGGATGTGGATACGGAAGCGGAGTACATGTGGGTGCACTGGACCTTGCCCATGGAGCAGCCTTTCTTCGACGGTGCACTGTACGTAGGCGGAGACCTGTTTGGCAATGAACTGAGTCTGAAGAACCGTATGCAGTACGACAACAAGGCGCAATGCTATTGGCTGACGGCGCTCGTGAAACAGGGTGGGTACGACTACCAGTATTGGTTCGTGCCGAAGGGACAAAAAACTACCACCCAGCGAGTGGATGGTAGTTATTGGCAAACGGAGAACGAGTATGCGATCTATGTCTGGTGGCGTCCTTTCGGAGCCCGTTACGATCGCCTCGTCGGCGTGAAGATTATTCGCTCAAACGCGCTTTAATAGCCTTACTTTCTGCCTCATAGCCCGGTTTGTCTAACAAGGCAAACATATTCTTCTTGTATGCCTCAACACCCGGTTGGTTGAACGGATTGACATCGAGTACATAGCCCGAGATACCGCATCCGCGCTCGAAGAAATAGATGAACTGGCCGATGTTGTACTCGTCGATCTTCTCGAAGGAAATATGGATATTAGGTACACCGCCGTCCACATGGGCGAGTTGGGTACCGAGTTCCGCCATCTTGTTCACCTCATCCACACGCTTACCGGCGAGGAAATTGAGTCCGTCGAGGTTCTCTTCGTCCATCGGAACGAGCACTTTCTTGTTAGCCTGCTCGATCGAGATAACGGTCTCGAAGATGGTACGCTCACCGTCCTGGATCCACTGACCCATGGAGTGCAGATCGGTCGTGAAATCAACCGAAGCCGGGAAAATACCCTTATGGTCCTTACCCTCGGACTCGCCGTAGAGTTGTTTCCACCACTCGCTGAAATAGTGCAGTTTGGGGTTGAAGTTGACGAGGATCTCGATCTTCTTTCCGCTGCGATAGAGGGCGTTCCGCATAGCGGCATACTGACAAGCCGGGTTCTCAGCGTACGGCACTTTGACGTCCGTTGCTTTCTCCATATCCTGCGCACCTTTAACAAGAGCCTTGATGTCCCCACCTGCTACTGCGATCGGCAGCAGACCCACCGGCGTGAGTACCGAGAAACGACCACCTACGTTATCGGGGATGACGAAGGTCTTGTAACCTTCCTTGGTCGAGAGCGAACGGAGTGCACCTTTGGCTTTGTCCGTTACAGCCACGATACGATGCTTTGCTTCCTCTTTGCCGACTTGCTTCTCGAGCATGGTCTTCAGGAGACGGAACGCGAGCGCGGTCTCGGTCGTTGTACCGGATTTGGAGATATTGATGATACCGAACTGTTTGTCCGCCAGGAACTCCATAAGCTCTGCGAGGTAGTCCTCACCGATGTTGTTACCTGCATAGACTACATACGGGTTTTTGCGGTCTTTGGCTACGAAGGCATCAAAAGCCGAGCTCAGAGCCTCATTCACAGCGCGTGCGCCTAGGTACGAACCACCGATACCGGCTACGATAACGACCTCACAACGGCGACGGAGCTCGTCGGCACAAGCCTGTACCTCAGCGAGGAAAGCGTCGGTGATAGAGGAGGGGAGATGCACCCAACCGATGTAGTCGTTTCCGGCACCTTGACCATTCTCAAGCAGCAGGTTAGCTGCTTCGGTTTGCGACTCGAGTTGTTTGAGAGCAGCCGCGTCCACGAACGAAGCGGCATTCTTAAGACATAATTGCATATTAATGAAGTTTTGATGTTAATGACTTTATAATGGTTTTAGCTTTTTGCTTGTTGTACAATATCTCGTACATGGCATCCACGATCGGCAGTGCCACTTTCATCCGGCGGTTCGCCTCGTAGATAGCTTTGGTACCATAGTAGCCCTCGGCAACCATCTCCATCTCCATCTGTGCGGCTTTGACGGAGTAACCGAGTCCGAGCATCTGACCAAACTGACGGTTACGGCTGAACTGGGAGTAACCCGTGACGAGCACGTCACCCAGATAGCCTGAAGCGGTGATGTCGCGCGGCACGTTACTCATGGCGGTGGCAAAACGCTGGATCTCCTGGATGGCGTTGGACAGCAGCACGGCTTGGAAGTTATCGCCGTAATGGAGTGCCTGACACATACCTGCTGCGATCGCGTAGATGTTCTTCATGACCGAACTGTATTCGAGTCCGATCACGTCGCTGGAGAGGGTGGTGTGGACGTAGGAAGTCTGGAAGAGTTTGGCCCAGATCTCTGCGTTCTGGCGGTTCTCACAACCGATGGTGAGATAACTGAGCCGCTCGAGCGCAATCTCCTCCGCGTGACACGGACCGGCGATGACGCCGAGTTGGTCAAACGGGATACGGAAACGCTCGTGCAGATAATCGGTAATGATGACGTTCTCGTCGGGGATCATACCCTTAACCGCCGAGATAACGACCTTATGGGTCATGTCGCGACGGATCTTGGTGAGGGTCTGCTTAACGTACGGCGAGGGGATAGCGAGGATGAGCACATCGGACTGCGCTACCGTCTGGTTGATGTCCGAAGAGAAATGAATACGACTCACGTCGAACTCAGCCGCACCGAGATAGGAGGGGTTCTTACCGGTGGAGATAAACTCATCAATCACCTCCTGGCGACGGATGAACCAGTTGATCTCACCCTGATTGGACATGACGATCTTCGCCAAAGCCGTTGCCCAGGAACCCGAACCCAAAATAGCTACTTTGCGATACATATTATGCCTCCGGTTTCATGGTGGGGAATAAAAGCACTTCCTGAATGGTCGGTTGACCGGTCATGAGTATCGCCAGACGATCGATACCGATGCCGATACCGGATGTCGGCGGCATACCGTACTCGAGGGCACGCATGAAATCATGGTCAATGACCATGGCCTCGTCGTCACCCTTGTCGGCGAGCTTCATCTGCTCTACGAAACGGTTGTACTGGTCAATCGGGTCGTTCAACTCGCTATATGCGTTCGCCAACTCCTTACCGTTCACCATGAGCTCGAAACGTTCGGTCAGGCCCGGTTTGCTGCGGTGCATCTTCGTAAGCGGCGACATCTCGACGGGGTAGTCGGTGATGAAGGTAGGTTGAATGAACGTACCCTCACAGGTCTCGCCGAAAATCTCGTCAATCAGTTTACCCTTACCCATATGCTCGGTGTCTTCTACACCCAGTTTCTTGGCCTCTACGCGGATCTCGTCCTCGGACATGGAAGCCAGATCGAGCCCGGTCTTCTCCTTGATGGCATCGAGGATAGGCAGACGACGGTACGGCGCTTTGAAATCCACTTCGTGATCACCGATCTGCACCTTGGTGGTACCGTTGACGGCAATCGCTATCTTCTCCAATAATTGCTCCGTGAACGACATCATCCAGTTATAGTCCTTGTATTGCACGTAGAGCTCCATGCAGGTGAACTCGGGGTTGTGCGAGCGATCCATTCCTTCGTTACGGAAGTTACGACCGATCTCATACACGCCCTCAAAACCGCCTACGATCAGGCGCTTGAGGTAAAGCTCCGTCGCGATACGCAGGTACATATCCACGTCGAGCGTGTTATGATGCGTGATGAACGGACGTGCCGATGCACCACCGGCAATCTGCTGCAGGATAGGGGTCTCCACCTCAGTATAACCTGCCTCGTCGAAGACCTGACGCATGGTGCGCAGGATGGTCGCACGTTTGAGGAAGGTATCTTTGACTCCTTCATTCACCACGAGATCAACGTAACGCTGACGATAGCGCTGTTCCGGATCATTGAAGCCGTCGTATGCCACACCGTCTTTGTACTTGACGATCGGCAGCGGACGCAGACTCTTGGCAAGCACTGTCAGTTTCTGCGCATGGACGGATATCTCACCCATCTGGGTGCGGAAAACGAATCCCTCGATGCCGATGAAATCACCGATATCCAGCAGTTTCTTGAATACCACGTTATACATTTGCTGCTCCACCGTCGTGGGTTGCTCGCCTTCGGCGACCGGCGCCTGGATATCATCGCGGCTGACATAGACCTGAATACGGCCTTTGGAGTCCTGGAGCTCGATGAAGGAAGCCTTACCCATGATGCGCTTCGACATCAGACGACCGGCAATACGTACCTTGTCACCCGTGTGCCAGATATGTTCATCATTTGCATCATTGAGCGAAGCGCTCATTTCATCATTATCCACGAAGTGGGATTTGATGTCCGTAGAAAAACCGGTTACTTCATACTCCGCCGCAGGGTAGGGATCGATACCCATATCACGCATGGTCTGCAGACTCTGCCGACGGACGATTTCTTGTTCACTTAATTCCATATAATGTTCTATTTTTGTTTCCAAACCTTTGCGGCTGCAAAGGTACTAAAAAAAAATGACATACGCAAGGGTATGCCATTCTTTTTACGATTTTTTTGCCATTCTTTATTCTTCAAGCAACCATTTGAGGGCTGTCCGATAGTTGGCATCGAAGTTCTGGGTAGCCTCCAGCGGGAAACCGAAAACCAGGGTCTTGTGTTCGTATCCGACGGCGGCGGGACAGCGCATGTCCTCGTAGGAAGCCAGGCGTTTCGCCTCTTGGGTCGGCATGATGGATTGCGGTGCCGGCGTGAAGAGTTGGACGTCGTTCGGCTCCATCATGAGGCGGATGGTGAAAGGCGAACGGTGGGTGGTTACTTTACCGCTACGTGTGGCTTTCGCCGCATAATAGGTCGCATGCAGGTAGCGCTTTGCCCAGTTGGCATCGATCGCATCGTAATGGTCGGTGGAGAGCAGCAAACGACCGCCTGCATCCAGATAGGCTGCGAGGGCACCGTAGGTAGCACCGTCGATCGGCCGGCGTTGCCGTCCGCAGATGAAATCAATTAATTTGTGATTTCTGTCGATCGGCAAAGCCGTGGTGATTTTTGATTTGTAATTTAGCATCCCGGCGGTGCATGAGACATACGAACGTTGGAGGGATTTGAGGACCTGTCCGTGCTGCACGGCATAGTCGCGGGTGTTTCCGATGGTGAGTTGACCCGCATGATCGCGGTAACAAGCACCCCAACCGCAGTTATCGTCATTGACCCACATATCCTTGCGCGTGTAGTTCCATTGTTGACCTATGTACGCGCAGGAGAAGCGATCCTCGCAGGCGTAGGTGCCCGGTATGATACCGGCATAGGTGCTGTCGGCGAACCACTCCGGGCCATAGACATCGTTGAAGGCATCGATAATTAAGACCGTTTCACTGTCAGCCTCCGAAGAGCGGTACGAACTGATGACCGGCGAGGGGAGGGCCAGACCGCCTTCGTTTCCGGCAACTACATAGTAGTTGTATTGTACGCCGGGAGTGATGTCCATCTGCAGTTGTGTGGCTTTCTCTACCTGCTGCACGTTCCATTCACCGTTATCTGCCTGAACATAGACCATGTAATATGTCGGGACGGCTGTGCTCTCCAAACTGTCGGTGGTAGGGAGCCAACGAAGGACTCCGTCCGTACCGATCGCCAGTTCTTGCACAGGGAGGGGTTGCACCACCGCCTGCGGACCGTTGAAATAGCGCAAGATACCTTTGTACACCGCCCGTGCCGCCGCAAAACGGAAAGCAGGATTCAGTCCGTAACGCATGTCTGCCATATTTTTATGGCTGAGCAGTTCGAGGATGATACTCGGAACAACGGGCACACGCGACTCGCAGTAATTGGCTTCTTTGAGTTGGCGTCGGGTCCATTCGGGTGCGATCTGACGCAGGTCCTCGGTGACGGAAGTCAGGATCCAATCGGCGAGGTTACGGTTGGTCTTCTCGCGATCCCGTCCGTCGCGCAGGACGGTGTAACCGTCATCATCCTTGGCGGTGTAGATGGCGAGCGAACCGATGATGGTGGAGTCGTTCTCACTGTCGAGACCGTCTGTGTGGAAAGCCAGACAGAGATCCGGTAAGCACTCCTGACTATTGACCCACATGGCCCGACATTTCATGTCGTCCTTATACTCATTGCCGTCGTAGAGGTTCCAGATGCTCGAGTCGGCTTTCTGGCTCTGCAACCAGTACCGTGCCCCTTCGGTCCACTGCGGCATACCGGATGCACCGAGCTGCTGCTGGTCCAAGCCGGCACGCGGCGAGAGCACCGTGGCTCCCGCGTTCACCAGCATCTCCCGAATGAGCCGCACGTACTCCTGACTATAGAGGTCCTCGACGGTGGTCCACAGGGTTGCCCGCTGCCAGATCCACTCCTCGCGGTCTTTGTTGAAATAGAGGCCGTGGGAAGGGTAGAGCACAATCTGCCGATCTGCTAGATCGGCTTCGCCTGCGCTATTGGTGATTGGTGATTTTTGATTCTTGATTTTAGCACAGGACGTGATGAGGGTCTCGATATCGACGTTGGAACTGTAGATCGTGACCTTGCCGTTCTCATGCCCGAGGGTCCATCGACTCACTTTGCGCTTGATGTCGGCGATGTTGTCCGGTGTCCAGCGGTAGTCGTGGAGGGTCGCATTGGTGTGGATGGTGACGTTATTGCCGTTGATGCGCATCTGCTTGACCCGCACGTTGGGCGACCACAAGCGTGAAAAGCCCGTGTAGGCAAAGAGCGAGTCACCCAAGGTCTTCATGTCCGTTTGGGCATAAAGGGGCGTACAGAGTACGGAAAGCGTACAGATGAATAATGCTATCCGTTTAGAAGTCCTCATCACTCAGGTCACCGTTGGCTTTTTTGTTGTTCAGCGCTGCTTCCTGGTAGGATTTCAGCAGATCGGCTGCCATCTTGGCTTGGTAACCCTCGGCGATGTCATAGTCCTTGGCATCGTTCGATTTGAAGACGATACGCACCTTGATGATAGCGATGCCGGCTTGCAGTTTCTCAATCACTTCGGGCGTCGTTTCGTACTCGGTCACTGTCTCGTAATAGGAGATGGTGGCATTACCGTTCTTCTTGCTGTACTTACGGGTAGCTATGTTCGAACCCGGTACACGATTGAGACGGATGGCTTTATTATCCGCAAAGCGGATGAGCACACGCGACTCGTCGGTGAACTCATTGTACCCGTTCACGTTCACCGTCTGCACGAGCAGGGTAGTAATGTCCTGACCGTCCTTGTGGTTCTGGCAAAAAGCGATCTGGGGCTTGAGGTTTTTGTTCACCGAAGCATCTACATGAATAAACTTACCGCGTTCTGCGGCATTGATACTGAGCGCCATGACAAGCGCTACGATAACAGAAAATACCTTTTTCATACTTTTTTTTATTTATGATTTTTGATTTATTCCTCTATTAACCGGTCGCACGCGGTAACCGGCTTTGCGTATTTGCTGGAGCAGTCCTTTCTCCCCGCCCAGATAGACCGCATCGAGCGTGATGAACGCTCCGCCTTCCGCCAGATAAGGTTGCAGGCGCTTGGTCCATTGAACGTTGCGCTGCGCATAGACCTTGTAGTCCGAATAGGAGATGGAGGTGTTGTTGTTCGGTCCCTCCACCTGATAGGCGATGTCGGTCAGCAGTCCGTTCTTGTACAGTTGTCGGATTATACGTTCCTGTTTGACCTCGTTCTCGGGGTACTCGATGACCTTGAGTAACTCCTTGCATTGCCAGTGAAACGGCTCGCGGTCAAAGAGCATGAACATCGTCTCTCCGATGTTATCCAGCCCCACTACGGGAATGTTGCGTTCTACGGCTACCGATTCGAAGAAACTATCCATCGATTTGGCATCGTCGTACCCCAACCACTGCCGCATCAATTCCGCACGAAACAGCTCCGTGAGGTAGGACGGTTTCATCCGACACAACTGCTCCAAACCCATGCCCAAACGAATGCGAAGATTATCGTCGATGAGTTTATATTCGCTTTCGCTGTAGAAATTCGCAAGCCTGATGGAGTCCGGAAGGATGGCGGCTTGGCGTAAAGCGGCGATCGCTTCATAGTCCTGCATGGCAAATTCCGTCACCACTTTTTTGCACCGTCCGAAGCACTTAAAGACGTTGGGGATAGTGTCCAAAAACGTCATTTCCGTATAGCGGTTGGTTGCCAGGAGATAGGACTTGGCTTTCGCTCCGTTTCCGGAGATTTCGTAGAGGACTTGGGCCTTTGCCGGAACCAAGAACAAAGACAAAAGAACGATTAATATGTAGCGTAAACGGGTCATTTAAATCGAGTAATTAAGTTGTATGCCTGGAAGATACCGAGTTCGCCGGCTTTGCTCAGGTCCGCGAGTCCTTTCTCGTTCTCGCCGATATAGATATAGGTGAGTCCGCGATTGAAATAGGCTTCCGCAAAGTCCGCATCTTTAGAGATGGCCTGCGTGTAGTAGGTAAGGGCCGTGGTGTACTCCTTTTTGGCGCAGAGGACGTTGGCTTTGTTGTAGAGTGCAAAACTGAAATCGGGTTGCAGGGCCAGCACGTGGTCATAGTCGCGCAGGATGAGCTCATAGTCGCCGTCCATCATGCGATATCGCCACGTAGCGCGGCAGAAGACGATGATGGGTTCGAGTTGGCGATCAGCGAGAACAATCGCTTTCGTGCAGTCATCGACCGCACTCGCATAGTCGCGGATGATGGCAAACTCGATCGCTCGGGCGAGGTAAAGAACGGCTGAAGGCGCTTCTTCTACCAGCCTCGTTAGACGGTTGATATTGGCAAAATGATAGTCCACCATTTCGGCGGTGAGCGTCAACTCTTGGGACGTGAATTTAAGGGCAGCCGGCAGGACTTGCTGTTTGTTGAGCAGGTCCACCAAAGGATGGTAGTAATTGGTGCGACGAAGACTCATGTCCTGGCTATAATAGGAGAGCACAACATTCGGTTCGTTCACGACATCCTGATGCTTCTTCTGGACCGTTCCGCGGGTCTGGGAGTCGTATTTCTGCTCCTCTTCCGGCAGATCGGTTTGGTTCTGCGCCGTGGAGGAAGAGAACTCCTTGCGGTGGTCTTTGCCCTGCGGTTGGGCATCGGCGATTGCCAGCTCGGTGTGAGGTTGGTTGGCCTGCTGCGCCTGGATCTCGTCCTTGCGTTGCTCTAAGTCATAGGCTTTCTGACGGTAGGCGAATGCACCCTTGGTGTCGCCCTGTTTGGTCTTGGCCTGCGCAGCAAGGTAGTAGGCGGGCAGGAAATAGGGATAGCGCGCGATGAGGGCGTCCATGTCGTTGACAACGGCTTTCCACTGCTTGAGTTGCATCTCCACCAACCCGCGCTGGTAGCGCATCTCCGTGCGTTCGGGATCGAGGCTGATGGCGGTGTTGAAGTCCTCCAAGGCATGGTTATAGTCACCTACCTCCTGGCGCATGATACCGCGGTTGTAGTAACAATCGGCCTCACGCGGGGCAATTTTCACCGCCTGGTCATAGTCGGATAAGGCACCGCGGAAGTTATGACGATGGTAATGAATGATACCTCGGTTGATGTAATCGCCTGCCCATTTCGAGCCGAGGTTGATGGCCTGCGTGAGTTGCACATAGGCTTCCTCTTCCCGCTCCAGCATGAGGTTCGTTACACCCAGCGCTGACCATGCTGCCGCGTTGTTCTTATCGTATTTGACGGCCTGTTCAAAAGCGTCCAATGCCGTGAGGGTATCCTTTTTAAGGATACAGATACGTCCTTTCTCTGACCATACCGATGCCGATTGCGGTTCACGGCGAAGCATGTCTTCGATGTCCTCGAGGGCGGTGTCATACTGTCCCATCGAGGCGCGTGTGTCGGCACGGAGAAGCATGTAGGTGCGGTTCTCGGGCGAGAAATGCAGGGCCTGCGTATAGTCCTCTTCTGCACGTTCGGGTTGGTTCAGTTGGCGGTAGATATAGCCGCGGGCATAGTAGATACCCGGCGAGAACGGATTGCGCTCGATCGCGGCATTACAATCGCGGAGCGCCCCCTGATAGTCCTCCAGCTGGATCTTGGCGATCGCACGGTAGAAATACGGCTCCGCCAGATAGGGCTTGAGGCTGATGACCTGGTTGAAGTACTGAATGGAAAGCACATAGTCCTCAAAATACAAGGCGTTCCGTCCGATCGCGGTGATGCGGTCGGTGTTCAGCTGCGCCCATACAGGAGTACAGAGTACAGAATACAGCGTACAGACGAATATTGCTATGTATCTATAAACTTTCAACTTTCAACTTTATTTGCATCCTTCATCCGGATCAAACCATTTGGGGATATCAAACTGTTCCTCGGGGCTGTAGCCCAGATCCGGATCAGCGAGAATCTTCTGCATGTACAGCGCACAGATAGGCAGTGCCATCGAGGCTCCCTGACCTTCCGCCATGTTATCGAAATGGATACCGCGGTCTTCTCCGCCGACCCATGTGCCGCTCACCAGCGAAGGCGTGAAGCACATGAACCAACCGTCGGAGTTGTTGTTCGTCGTACCGGTCTTACCGCCCATCGGGGCCGTGATGCCGTATTTGAAACGCGTGCGCACACCGGTACCGTGGTCGAGTACCTGACGTAGCATGTAGATCATCTTATAGGCGGTTGTCTCGCTGATGATCTCGTGGGTCTTGGGCGTGAAACTGCCGATGACATTGCCGTTATTATCCTCGATGCGGGTGACGTACAGCGGCTCGGTACGGATACCCTTGTTGGCAAAGGTTGTGTAGGCATCCACCATCTCTTCCACGCTCACCTCGCAGGGACCCAGACAGAGCGATACCACAGGGTCGAGTTGGCCCTGGATGCCGAAGGACTGCATCATCTTGACGAGCTGTTCGGGTGTGAAGAGCGACATGAGGTAGGCAGCCATCCAGTTCGAGGATTCCTTCAGTCCCCAGGTCAGGCTCACGGTGTCGCCCTGGTACTTATCGTGCGTGTCGCGTGGTACCCAGCGTGTGCCGTCCGGCAGCACAAAGACCACAGAGTCATATACCCATGTCTCGCAGGGCCACATACCCTCGTCCATAGCCAGGGTATAGAGGAAAGGCTTGACGGTCGATCCGACTTGTCGACGACCTTTGGTCGTCATGTCATACTGGAAATGCGCGAAATTAGGTCCGCCCACATAGGCTTTGACGTGTCCGGTATGCGGGTCCATAGACATGAAACCGCAACGCAGGAAACTCTTGAGCCATTTGATGGAGTCGTAGGGGCTCAGCACGGTGTCGATCATACCTTTCTCATAGTCAAAGACCTGCATCTCGCGCGGGGTCATGAAAGCGGTGCGGATCGAGTCTTGACTGTAACCGGCCCGTTTCATGGTGCGGTACCGATCCGTTTGGCGCATGGAGCGGTTCATGATGCCGTCCACCTCTTCCTGCGTGAGTTGCTTGGAGAAGGGGGCGTTCTTCTTGCGTTTGAGTTCGCGGAAGAACGCTTTCTGCTGCGCCTGCATGTGTTCGCTGACCGCCTCTTCGGCATAGCGTTGCATACGCGAGTCAATGGTGGTGTAGATCTTCATACCATCCTGGTAGATATCGTACGAGCTGCCGTCTGCTTTCTTGTTCTTCTCGCAGAATCCGTAGAGCGGGTTGTTGTTCCACTGCCACAGATCGAGTTTGTACTGCTGCTGGTTCCACTCGGAGTAATCGCTCTCTTTGGGCTCTTTGGCAGTGAGGACCGTACGCAGGTACTCGCGCAAATAGGGCGCAGGACCTTGTTTGTGGTCCACGGAACTATAGTGCAGTTCGATGGGCAGGGCAGCCAGAGAGTCCTTGGCGGCTTCGTCCAGGAAACCGTATTTCTCCATCTGACCGAGGACGGTATTACGCCGATTGGTGGCGCGCTCCGGATGCCGCACGGGGTTGTAGAGCGAGGGGTTCTTACACATACCCACCAGCATGGCAGCCTCTTCGGTCTTGAGGTCGGCAGGGGTCGTCGAGAAATAGACCTGCGCTGCAGATTGGATACCGACGGCGTTGTAGAGAAAATCGAACTGGTTGAGATACATCAGCAGGATCTCATCTTTGGAGTAGAGCCGTTCGAGCTTGGTAGCAATGATCCACTCAATAGGTTTCTGCATGGCACGCTCCAGCTTGTTGTTGGCGCGCGGCGACCATAACTGCTTGGCCAACTGCTGGGTCAGCGTACTACCACCGCCGGCACGACCGAGCTTGAGGATGGCACGGAACATCGACTTGAAGTCCACACCCGTGTGCTCATAGAAACGCACATCCTCGGTGGCGACGAGCGCATTGATGAGGGTGGGGGACAGGTCGGTGTACTGCACGCCGATACGGTTTTCGTAGCGGTAGTAACGGCCCAACGATTGCATGTCGGCCGAGATGACCTCACTGGCGAAGGTGTTCTTCGGGTTCTGCAGCTCCTCCAAAGGAGGCAGATAACCTAACGCACCTTGAATGATGAGCCACATGACGAACCAAACCACCAGGATGCCGCCGAAAAACAGCCCCCAGAACCACAATAAAAACGGTTTGTACCAAGTCTTTGTCTTCATATCATCAAATCTTCTATTATCCTGTTTAGTATATGTATGCCTTTCTGTGTCGCCACAATACGGTCCTCTTTTTCGTGCAACAGCCCGGCTTCTACGTACTTACTGATGTCCGCGCGGATATCTTGTTTTGCTACGCCTTTAGCGGTGCGAAGACCCAGCATAATGCGTTCGTTATAGCAATCGCGCTCGGTTAATGTCTCGCTTGCGCGTTGGAAATCACCTCGGATATAGGTCTCCAGATCGTCGGGATTCCAACTGCGTTCCACTCCTATATAAGTATGCGCGCCCGCGCCTATGCCCACATACGGCGTGCCGTTCCAGTAGTTGCTGTTATGCTGCGCCTCGTAGCCCGGGAGGGCAAAATTGCTCACCTCGTAATGCACGAATCCCGCCTTTTGCAAGCGCTCGCATAAGTAGTCATACATCGCGTTCTCTGTGTCCTCGTCGATAGCCTGCAGTTGACCGCTTTCCATTTGGCGGGTCAGCGCCGTGCCCTCTTCGTACATCAGCCCGTAGGACGAGATATGTTGTACGTTCAGGCGGAGTACTGTTTCGATATCGGCTTTCCACTGCTCCATCGTCTGCGTTGGCAATGCGTACATCAGGTCGATGGACAGGTTGTCAAAACCGGCTTGCTGCGCCATGCTCACCGCTGTGAGGGCCTGTGCGGCCGTGTGTCTGCGCCCGATAAGGGTCAGCAGCTCGTCCTGAAAACTCTGTATCCCGATAGACAGGCGGTTGATGCCTGCGGCTCGGATTTGCTTCAGATAGGTCTCTGTCGCATCGCCGGGATTGAGCTCCATCGTGATTTCCGTTGCCTGTTCCGTACCGATCGCCTGCAGGATCCGTTGTATATCTTCGGCATCTAATGTGCTGGGCGTTCCTCCGCCGAGGTATATCGTACGTATCGCTCCCGCTTCCTCTTTGCGTGCCGCGATCTCGCGCAACAGGGCGTCCACATAAGCTTTTCTTCGCTCCAACAGGGTGGTGGAGAAGAAATCGCAATACAAGCACCGCTTCTTGCAAAACGGGATATGTACATACAAACCTGCCATCAATCTTTATGCCAAAACGTCGTTCCTACCAGTTCGTCCGGCAGATATTGTTGTTCAATCCAATGCCCCGGATAGTCGTGCGGGTACTTGTATCCGTCGCTGTAACCCAGGTCTTTCATCAGGCTGGTCGGGGCGTTGCGCAGGTGCAGCGGAACGGGTAGGTTGCCCGTCTCACGCACCTTGGCGAGTGCCGCATCGATCGCCAGATAGGCGGAGTTATCTTTCTTGCAGGTTGCCAGATAGATGGTCGTCTCCGCCAAGGGTATCCGTCCTTCCGGCCAGCCGATCTTGTTCACCACCTCAAAACAAGTGTTGGCGAGCAGCATCGCATTCGGGTTGGCGAGGCCGATATCCTCGCTCGCACTGATGACCAACCGCCGCGCAATGAACTTCGGGTCTTCTCCGCCTTCGATCATCCGGGCGAGCCAGTAGATGGCTGCCTGCGGGTCGCTGCCCCGAATGGACTTGATGAAGGCCGAGATGATATCGTAATGCATCTCGCCGTCCTTGTCGTACGCCACAGGGTTCTGCTGCAGCTGCTTGGTGACGGTCTCGTTATCGATGATCTTGACACCGCTGTTGCTTACCAACTCAATGATATTAAGCAGTTTGCGGGCATCGCCGCCGCTGTAACGGAGGATGGCTTCGGTGTCCTTGACCTGCAGCCCGAGCGAGCGGATGTACTCGTCTTTGGTCAGCGCCCGGTTCAATAACTCGAGCAAATCCTCTT
>Ga0247610_10003370_pt1 | contig 17599 bp, 22 predicted proteins | sample 174DNAGHGhighgp2_FD_193483 | JGI IMG/M metagenome (GOLD analysis project Ga0247610, IMG submission 193483) | Sheep rumen microbial communities from Palmerston North, Manawatu-Wanganui, New Zealand - 1742 DNA GHGhigh gp2 | ecosystem: Host-associated > Mammals > Digestive system > Stomach > Rumen... | reverse complement strand
AATAAAACATTAAAAATATGAAATAAAACATTAAAAATATGAAATAAAACATTAAAAATATGAAATAAAACATTAAAAATATGAAATAAAACATTAAAAATATGAAATAAAGCATTAAAAATATGAAATAAAACATTAAAAACATGAAAATCAATTAAAATATAAAATCAAATATGAAAACATGAAAAATATAAATCAATATCTCACATATCTATTTATTTCATTATATAAATAATATCTTAAATAATAATTTTGTTTAAATTTAACGCATCTTAAATAATTATTTACATTTATATGCTTTATTTTTATTGCTATATCAAGTTTATCTAATACAACTAGATGCTGCATTATATCTGAATATATATTTTTAACACCATATTTATAAAAATCAACTATATTTGAATAATAAAATGTATTATACTTTTCATTTGAATGTTTTAATATATCAATATATTCACTAGCACATGTTATATAATCATTTAAATAATCTAAATTTTCATGTTTAATTTTAAATATTTTACAATACATATTAATATCTTTTAATATAGATGGAAAATTTAGCTGCCGATATTTTTGTTTAATATCTACAAATACGTTCTTATATACATCAAAATATTTATCAGATATTGTTTTAAATTTGATATTATATCCACAATATCCACCAATAGAATAATTAATATTATATTTTTTACATATTTCAGAATATTCATTAATTTTATCCATATTCAAATTATGACAATCAAAAATTAAATTATATTTTTCATCTAATAATGATTCATATTTTTCATTAATATAGTTATTAACTACTATATAAACTTTTTGTTTAGCGTGTGGAACTAAAATATATTCAGTATAAAATTTTTCGTCTATATCATTAGGCTCAACAAAAATTTCTTTATAATCATTATATTTATTATTTACAATATTAATTTTTATATTTTTATTTGATTTGTTTAATTTTTGAAATTTAATATAATATTTAACAATAATATTAAATGTTTTATCATTAACAAAATTACTTTTACATACAAAATTTAATAATATTTCATTTAAATTCGGTAAATCATTCAATTTTATCATAACTTTTTCAATCATTGAATTTGAAATACATGTTTTACTACCAAAAGAATATACAGCATCGCAATAATTAACAATTATATATTTAAATGTAGTATGATAATAATTATGAAGATTAAATGTATTTACAAAATCTGTAAAATCTTTACCTATTAAATATTTAGAAACTATTAATTTTGAATTATTATCTAATTTAGACATTCTATTAAATGTTTAAAAATATTATTTAATTATAATTGAAATGTAAAATTGTTTAAAATAAAATACAAAAATAGATTTAATATTTTTAATTATTTCAATTTTACAATTGTTTTCTTATAAAATGCGTTATTGGCTATTTTTGTTAAATTTACACATTTTGATAAATCTATTTCTTTTAAATCTTCACAACATTTAAAACATTGTTTATCTATTTCAATTAAACTTATTGGTAATATAATATTTGTTAAACCATCATAAAATACATCTTTACCTAATCTTGTTAAATTAGTGCATTTACTTAAATCAATTTCCTTTAAATCCCAACATTTACCAAATGCGAAATCATCAATCTCTTTTAATTTTACACATTTTGACAAATCAATTTGTTCAATTTCAGAATCAAAACAACAATCATTAGGTATTATTTCTATATTTGAATTAAATACTATTTTTGTAAAAGTTGCATTTTCAAAACAATATGGTGATAATTCCATAATTGAATCAGGAATTGTAAATTCATTATTATTATACATATCAATTATATTATTTAATTTTACTAAAGATGTTGGTAATTTAATTTCATTAATTGTATTACATTCAAAACAACTATAACCTATTTTTGTCAAATTTATACAATTACTTAAATCTATTTTATTTAAATTACATTCTTTAAAACATCCTTTATCTATTTCAATTAAACTTGATGGTAATTTAATATCTTTAAGAGAACGACAATGCTCGAAACAACTATAACCTAATTTTGTTAAATTTGTACAATTACTCAAATCAATTTCTTCAAAATCATTTCCAAAAAATGCACTTCTGTCAATTTCAATAATTGAATCAGGTAATTTAATACTAGTTAAATCTTTTAACATGAATGATTTATCATGAATATATTTTAATTTTGTATATTTTGATAAATCAAGATTTATTATATTTGTATATTTACATACATCAAAACCTGTATCTGTATCAATATCAGTAATTATATCTTTTCCTAAATTATTAATAAAATAATTTGGATTATATTCTTTTAATGTACATTTATCAAATTTACATTTATTTTTAAATTTTTCAACTAAACTATCTAATTCAGGAAAATAATTAACATTAAAATGAATTATAAATGGATTTAGAAAATGTGGAAATTCATTAATAAATTTATAATAATGTATTACTCTAACATTTTTAAATAATTTCATAGCTAAATTCATTTCATCTTGATTTTTAAAAGGTAAATCAATAGGATTATATTTAAATAATTCAGTAATATTTGAATATGTTTTACATGTTTTTTCAAGATTTATATAATCAGTAATTTCATTAAAATATTTTGAAATAATCATTAATTCATACTTTGATAAAGCCATTGTTATATAATGATAAAATAATCATTTATTCATTTTATGTATTTTATTTATTCAATTCATTTATTTTATTTATATTTTTATTCAATTCATTTATTTTATTTTTCATTCAATTCATTTTTCATTCAATTCATTTTTCATTCAATTCATTATTCATTCATTTTATTTATTTAATTTATTCAATTCATTCAATTCATTCAATTCATTTAATTCATTATTTCATTCATTTATTCAATTCATTTATTCAATTCATTCATTTAATTCATTCATTCAATTCATTCAATTCATTTAATTCATTATTTCATTCATTTATTCAATTCATTTATTCAATTCATTCATTTAATTCATTCATTCAATTCATTCAATTCATTTAATTCATTATTTCATTCATTTATTCAATTCATTTATTCAATTCATTCATTTAATTCATTCATTCAATTCAAATTTCAATTAAAAATAAAATTAATACATAATGTAATTATTTATATCTTTAAATAAATATTCATACCTTTCATACATACCATATTTTATTTTTCTACATTTTAAATATCTAACAACATTTATATTTTTAATCTTTGATTGTATAAGCAATTTATTTAATAATAAATTACATTTATAAGGTTTATTATCATATATATTTTTAAGTTTATATTTACATATATTACAAATGATTAAAACTCTATTCATAGCATCCGGATTTGTATAAGCATTAAAACGATTAATCCATTCAATAATTAAATTAGTTCTAGTAATATATTTATTTAAATCATTTAAATTAGCATGTTTAAGATTAAATAATTTAGAATATAAATTAATATCTTGAATAAAATCAATTTTATCACTAATATCAATATATTTCATTTTAATTTCATGTATTTTATTATCTATTATTGTAAAATATTTATAAATATCATTATTATTAATTAATTTGAATTTATATTTGTAATAACATTGTTCAGTATATTTAATATTATAATCTTTAAATTCATGAATAATATTTTCTATTTCATTTATATTAAAATAAGATAAATCTAATAACATATTACATTGTTTAAATTTTACTATATTTTTATAATTACTACTAGTAAAAACTATATAAACTTTTTGTTTAAATTTGGGTTCAAGTATGTTTTTAAAAGTATCTTCATATTCATTATATTTAATATTTACATTATTAGCATAACCATTAATACTATTAAAATTTATATAAATATTTTTATAAATCTTATAATCTTTTGAAATTAAATTGAATTTTATATTTATTTTAACATATTTTTTAAATTCATCATAATATTCTTCAATATAATTTAATGATGCTGATAGATTACTTGAATCAACTATAAAATTCAATATAATTTCATTTAAATTTGAAAATTTATTTAAATTATTTATAATTCTTTTAATTATTAATTTTGGAATATAAATTGGAGAAAATAAATATATACATTGTGATATATCAAAAATTATATAATTAAATGTTGTGTGATAATAATCATATAAATTAAAAGTTTTCACAAAATTAATAAAATCTTTACTCGTTAAATATTTAGAAACTATTAATTTTGAATTATTATCTAATTTTGACATTTTCTTAAATTGTTTAAAAATAAAATATAAAAATAGATTTAATATTTTTAATTATTTCATTTTTGTAGTTATATCTTTATGAAAAGCATCATCAGCTATTTTTGTTAAATTTACATATTTACTCAAATCTATTTCTTTTAAATCCTTACAATAATTAAAACATCCTTCATCTATTTCAATTAAACTTGTTGGTAATACAATATTTGTTAATTTAATAAAATACACGTTTGCCTAATCTTGTCAAATTTGTACAATTACTTAAATCAATTTCTTTTAAACTCGTCAATCTCTTTTAATTTTACACATTTTGATAAATCAATTTGTTCAATTTCAGAGTTATAAAAATTTACCATTGATGTTATATTTGAATTAAATACTATTTTCGTAAAACATGCATTTTTAAAACAATAATTTGATAATTCAATAATCGAATCAGGAATCACAAATTCACCATATCCACAAAAATTATCCTCTAATTTTGTTAAAGATGTTGGTAATTTAATAGTTGTTAAGTCATTATCATCAAAACAATTACAACCTATTCTTGTTAAATTTGTATATTTTGATAAATCAATTTCATTTATATCATAATTTTTAAAACAATCATTTGATATTTCAACAATTGAAACAGGTAATTTTATAGTTTTAAGTAATCCACAATTTTCAAAACAATCACAACATAATTTTGTCAAATTTGTACAATTACTAAAATCAATTTCTTCAAAATTATTTCCTACAAATACTTGATGGCAATTTAATACTTTCTATATAATCATATAAAAATCCTTCTTTATCTATTTTAGTTAATTTTGTATAATTTGATAAATCAATATTTCTCACATTCTTATCCATATAATTTATACTAATATTGGTAATTATATCTTTTCCTAATTTATTTTTAGCATATTCTAAATTATATTCTCTTAATGTACATTTATTTTTAAATTTTTCAATTCAGGAAAATAATCAATATGAACATAATTAACAATAATATTTTTTAATTTATTAAATGATTTGATATCATTGGTTTTTAATTTCATAATTTCATAATAATATGGAAAATTTTACGCATAAATCTATCTTTAGCAAATATTTTATATATTTCATTATCATCAATATCAATATTATATTTATCATTTATTTTAATATTATCAGTATTTTTATTTGTAAAATATATATTTTTATAATCTTTCAATTTATTTTTAATTTCATTTAATTCATCTATACTATTTACATAATAAACTATATTATATTTTAGTGATAAATCATTAACAGATATTTTCATAATTTCATTATTTTCATTAAATATAATAAGATTTAAATTATAAAACCATATTAATATATTTATATTATTTAAAACGGTATTTAAAAATACGTTATAAATAAATTTCAAATCAAATGAATCAATATAAATATCTTCATATTTATTTAAATGTTCATCAATGATATTAAATTTAATACATTATATATTTTTTCAATTTCTTTTAATTCTATAAACGAAATACAATTTACATTAATCACATAATTTAATATTATTTCATTTAAATTTGGAAATTGTTTTAAATTATTTATAATCTCTTGTATTAATTGCTCATTTAAATTATTTATAATTATATAATTAAATGTTGTATGATAATATTCATAAAAATTAAATGCTTCTACAAAATTTATAAAATCTTTTGAAATAAGATATTTTGATGTAATTAATTTTAAATAATTCATTTCAATTTTAAATTAAACATTTCAAAAATATCATTTATTTCAATTTATATGTGAATTATTTTAAATTTGAATTATTAACTAAAAATATCATTCATTTCAAATTGAATATTTAAACAATCATCAATTTTTATTCATTTTTAGTTTTAAATCTATATTTAATATTCTCATCTATAAGTGGTAATAATTTATTTGGTTTATATATAATTTTAATTTTTTCATCATTTAATTTAATAATTTTAATACATTTATTAAAACGTTCATTAACATTTAATTCTCCAAACAATCCATCATTAATACATTCTACTCCAAATGGTATTACTAATAATATACCTAACATAAAATCAATAAGATTAAAATTGTTTCTAAAATTTTCAGCATTTAAATTTGTACTATTAGTTATTAAATAATCATATAATTTATTATTTATAAATACATCATTTTGAAGAAAGTCAATTGTATAAATCATACCTGTTGTTACAAAATTTAAATCATGATTATTTTCATTTTTAAAATAATTATACATATATTCATGATAATCATTTATAATTAAATCTTTAATTTCTGAATAATTACCATATTTATTATCAAAATTCATATTTAATTATTAAATATCAATAAAAAATTATTTTCTACAGCCTAAATATAAAATTAATAGAAATATTATAATAATAACAGCAAATGAAATTAAATTCCAAATATAAATAATTTGTATAGGTTTATATACTTTTCTTAAAGCATTATCTTCAATTTTATTTAACATTTTATTTTGAGAATTCATATTTTCAGCCATTTTATTATAAACATTAATTAAATTGTTAATTTTCTTAATATTATCATTTAAATCTTTAATACATTCTGTTGATGTATCTAATTTTCTAAATTGTGATGTAATGCTTTGAACTTCTTTTAAATTTTCAATGCTGTTTTCAATATCCTTTAATTTATTCATAACAGATATTAAAGCAATATAAACATCATCAGTTATATTTAATTCTCTATTTGCTGATGTTGGTGTAATTAATAATATATAAAATATAATTAAATTCTTCATAATATTAAATCTAAAATAATATTAAAATTGATTAAAAAAATATATTTCATTTTTAATTCTTATAATGTTCATTCAATATTTCAATTTCAATTTAATTTCATTTTTCATTTAATATTTCAATTTCAATTCAATATTTCAATTTCAATTTAATTTCATTTTTCATTTAATTTTATAATGTTTATTTATTGTTTCAATTTCATTTTTCATTTAATTTTATAATATTCATTCAATATTTCAATTTCAATTCAATATTTCCATCTTATTTTATAATGTTTATTTATTGTTTCAATATTTGTTGATTTAAATCTTTGAATATAATTATTTAATTCATTATTCATATCATATATTATTTTAAATGCTTCTATTTTATTATAAATATAATTTATTTCAGTTATAAAATCATTTATATTATTATTTTCCAATTTATATTCCAAACATAAATTAAATAATCTTATTATTTTTATATATTTATCATTTTCATCATTTTTATTTAAATAATAATTATAAGCATCATTTTCATTTAAATAATATGTAAATCTATATATCATTGAATTATAATATATTTTTGAATTTGAATTAATTAAAATCATATAACATTTAATATTATCATTAAATTCAATTTTATATTTATTTGAATATTCAATTTTAAAATATTCACAAACTTTATTAATTATTTTATTAGTACAATCATTTATAAACTGTTCATATTTTGTTTCCATTTTACAATTAAATTTGATTAAAAAAAATATAATTAAAAATATTTTATTTATTTATTTATTTATCTATTTTTATTTTTAACTATAAATTTATTTCATATAACTTAAATTTATTTAAATATATCATTTAATACTTTTACAACATTATTATAATTAAAACTATTAATGCTAAAATACTTATTATAATAATTTTTTATTATATCTATTTTTAATGGATATTCTCCAAATAAATATTCATTTACATATTTATATTTTTCAATATTATCAAATTCAAAATTATGTATATATTCTTTAATATAAATATCAATTGTTTTATTACACTTTAATTTAATATTTAATTTCATCAATTTATAATAACTTGGAAAATATTTAATATCTTTTATATATCTATATTCTAATTTATTTTTACAATAATAAAATTCATGATTATTTAAATTTTTAAATATTGTATTTATATATAAATGTGTATATAAATCATTTAAATCATTTTCATTTTTTATAGTAGAATGTACCATAAAATCTTCATTTGATAAAATATCATCAATAGTACAATCATGTAATTTTTCAAACTTCCAAAAGTCTATTAATATTTTACTACTCATAATTTTAACAAATTTATATTTATTAAAAGATTCAAAAAGCATATAAAATTTAAAATTATCTGACATTTGATTATTTTTAATGAGTTCATTTATTATGTCAAGATATTTAATAGTTTTATCTTTTGGTGTACGATAACTAAAAATTAATTTTTCATTATTTATTATTATTTTAATAAATTTGCCTTTATATAAATTATTAAACAAATTGAATACTTTGATTATAAGTTTTAATAAATTAATATTATGATAATAAGTGTATTTAAAATTAAAATTTATAATTATTGTTTTAACATTTGGAAATATATTTAATATAGATTTATGTTTAATAATATAATTATATGTATAATTATAATCATAAATATTAAGATTGATATAATTAAATGTTGAATGATATAATTCATTTATATTTGGAAATATTTTAAAATAATTTTCATAATCATCATGTTCGATATATTTTGATATAATAATTAATTCATTTTTATTAAATTTATAAGACATATTGAAAGATATTAAAAAAATATAATGATAAATGCTTAAAATGTATATATTTAAAATTGTTTAAAAATATGTTTTGATGATTTTGTAAAAATATGTTTTAAAAGTTTGTAAAAATATGTTTTGATGATTTTGTAAAAATATGTTTTAAATATGTTTTTATAAATATGTAAAAATATATGTTTTAAATATGTTTTTATAAATATGTAAAAATATATGTTTTAAATATGTTTTTATAAATATGTAAAAATATATGTTTTAAAATGTTTTGATAAATATGTTTTAAAATGTTTTGATAAATATGTTTTAAAAGTTTGTGAAAATATGTTTTGATAAATGTGTTTTAAAAGTTTGTAAAAATATATGTTTTAAAATGTTTTGATAAATGTGTTTTAAAAGTTTGTAAAAATATGTTTTGATAAATGTGTTTTAAAAGTTTGTAAAAATATGTTTTGATAAATGTGTTTTGATAAATATGTTTTAAAAGTTTGTAAAAATATGTTTTGATAAATATGCTTTGATAAATATGTTTTAAAAGTTTGTAAAAGTTTGTAAAAATATATTCATAAATTTTTAATTACAAACTATCTTAAAAACTTAATTTACACACACTTATTAATATTTACACCACACAATTTTATTTGCCATAATTTTATCAAATTTTACACAACCATAAAGAGCATTTTTACGAACTTTTACATAATCATTACATATAATATTTTTGAGATTTTTACAATTTTTAAATACATCTTTATCAATATATAAATAATTAGTATAATTATATACTAATTCCAAATTTTCACAATTTTCAAAAGCTTTGTATTTAATTTCTGTACATTTTGTTAAAATAACTTTTAAACTTTTGCAATTATAAAATGAACAATAATTAATAAATTCAATATTATCTAAATTAATTATATCTAAATCCGTACATAGTTCAAAAGCATATCTATCAATTCTTTTAACAGTTGTTGGTAAAATAACACTTTTTAATTTATAACAATAAGCAAAACAATTTTCACCAATATTTGTTAATTTTGTACATTTACTTAAATCAATGTTTTCTAAACCACAATAATCAAAAGCATGTACAAGTTTTGTAACACTTGTTGGCAAAGTTATATGTTTTAAATTTTCACAAAATTCAAATGTTCCTATCATAGTTTTTAATCCATCATGTAATACAATATTTGATAATTTACTACAATTAGCAAATGTTCTGTTCATACGTATAACATTATTACATATTTTAACATTTTCTAATTCTGTACAACTTCCAAAACAACTTTCATTTAATACTGAAGCATATATTTTAAGAGATTTAAAACCGCAACCACAAAAACTTTCAAATCCAATTTTTTCAATATTTTCCAAATTAATATTTTTTAAATTATGACAATTCATAAATTGTTGTTTATCAATTGCTATTAAAGTATCATCTAATACAATATTTTTAATACTATCACATCCATTAATTTTTATTCTGTTATCAATTGGAAATAATGAATCAATATTTGATAAATTATTACAATTTTTAATTATTAAATAATCAGCAGCAGTATTAGGCATATTTATTGATGTTAAATTATAACAATTTTTAATGATGCCTGAAACTTTATTAGCATGTGATAAATCAATATTTTCAATATTTAATGTATTAATATCAAAATCAATATTATTAACATATTTAATTTGTGTATAATTATTATCATCTATTTTTCCATAAATATTTTTAAAAGTAATATTTTGAACAGGATAAAAATCTTTTAAAATTTGTATTGAATCATATGGAACACTATTCCATTCAACAATATTATTTAACATATCATAACATTTTGATAAATTTATATTTGAACCTTCATAAATATTAAATGTTTCAATATTTTCAAATAATTTTAAATATATATTTTTTTAAAGGTATTGGATTAAAACGATAAAGTTCAAAAAGGCTATATGTTTTACAAGTCTTAGCAAGATTTATAAAATCTTTAATTGTGTTGAAGTATTTACCAATAATTAAAAGTTCATTTTGTGAAAGTTTTGAGGACATGTTAAAATGATTAAAAAAATAAGTTTGAATAAAGTTATAAAATTATATTAAATTTGAATATAAATCAATATTTTCATTTTGAAGTTGCTTAACTTGTTTTTTAAGTTCTTTATTTTCATTTCTCAATTCATTTATTAATTCTGTGTAAATCTCAAAATTAGATTTAAGATTTAAATAATTATCTTGAAGTTCTTTAATTTGTTGTTTTAAAATGTTGTTTTCATTTTTTATTTCTGCTAATTGTTTATCACAAATTTCTAACTTTTGTTTTTCATTTTCATCTGATTTTAATATTATATTATTTTTAATATAACTATTAACATCTATATAAATTAAATTATCATAATTATTATTTAGATTTAATTTATAATTTCCTTTAATATTTTCATAAACATTTTCAATTTCACATGGTTTTATTGTGTATGTTTGGCAACCTCTTTTATAATTAAAATTACCTTTAATATTTAATTCAATATCATTTTTATAAATATAAATATGTTCCATATCTTTATTAATCAAATAATATAAAGTATTTAAATCAATTATTTTTGATTTTATCATCAAAGGTTTTTCAAATATAAATTCATTATCAAATTTTATAAAATCATTTAATGTATATTTGTCTTCATGTTCATATTTAGGTGTTTGTATAATTTCAAATATGTTTAAATTTTTATCAATATTTTTTAAAATAGTTATTAAATTTTTCATAAATAATATATATAAATAATAATTTTGTTGTGTATCTCTACATCGTTTATAAATATTATGTTTAAATTCTGAAATTATGTATGAAAAATTATTTATATAAATTTTATTTTCATAATCTTCACAAATGATATGTTTAAGTGGAAAAGGATTATATATTGTTTTATATTGTCCATCATCATATGTAAATTTATGATTTAAATTATCAAATTTTGTATTTAGGTTCATATATATAATATCCTGAACATGAAAACATATTATTACATAAATTTATATAATAATAATTATATTCATCATTATTTTTATTAATTAATTTCGATATTGTTAAACTTGAAATATTTGCCATATTTTAAAATCAATCTTAAAATTAATTAAAAAAATAATTTAACAAATATTTATTCATTCAAATGTTTCATTTCAAATATTTTATTTAAATTACATACAAGAATGTTATATTCGAATATTGTATAATTATAATCAATTAAATCAAACATATTAGTTGGTTCATACTTTGATAATGTCTTAGAAATATCTAATCTAAAATTATTGAAACTACGTCCTTCCAAACTAACAAATAAATAATAATAAATATAATTCTGATTAATATTATATATAATTGATAATTTATTACTTATTTCATAATAATTTGTGTAATATGAACTTCTACATTTAATTTTCAATATTCTATTTACATCTTCATTAATTTCATTATGTAATTTTCTAATTTTAAATAAGTGATAATATGTTGGAAATAATGGTATATGCCACAAATAATAATAATAAAATTTATGTTTATTTATATTTTCATTTTTATTAATTAATGGATAACAATATGTTTCATTTTTGTATTTATGAAAATAAAAAGTGTTAATATTATTTTGGTCTATTATAAAAGAATATACCGGATGCGTATAATAAACAGCATATTTTTTATTTTTGGAAAAATCAATAACACATGATAATTTACATGTATTAACTATTTCAGGTTTTATATATTTATATTTTGAAAAATCAATATTATAATGAAAATTATAGAGTAAATATAAATTTTGTATAATTAAATCATTTTTAAATTTTTCCATTATATCTAATGTTTTAATTATAATTGTTTTATCTCTGTTTTCCAATATTACATTTTCGCATATTTTAATTTTAATTTTAATATTTTTATTTATCAATTTTGATTTAATATTTATATAAAATAAATATAGTCTTTTAAAATGAACGCAACACCATCCAAATTTACAACTCACATTAATTATTATTTCATGTATATTTGGAAATATTTTTAAAATATTATTTTGAATTAAATATTTAGCATAATCTAATTCTGTTATTTTAATATTAATATAATTGAATGATGAATAACACATTTCATTTAATTCAGGATATAATTTAAATATTGTCATATAATCATTTTGATTAATATATTTTAAAATTGGTATTAATTCATTTTTATTAAAAATTAATACCATTTATTAAAAGTATCAATAAATATGCTTAAAAAAATATTCTTGAATTATTTGTTAAATTTTTATTGGTAAATTAAATAAATAACATTAATTTTAATTTTTATATTTTCAATTCATAAAATAATTATTATTTGATTTTTCACAAAGTATAAATAATTTCAAAAATAATTTAATAAACACTTCAACATCCAATATTAAAATCAATATTAAAAATAATTTCAAAAACTTTTAAACATCTTCAAAAATATTTCAATATCCAATATTAAAATCTTTACCAAACATATTTTTGATATAATTTTTAATTATATTTTCATCAATATCTTCTTTTATTAATCCAGCAATTTTAAAACATTTTATAACTCTATTAGCTCCTTTTATTAATTCATTGCTAACTATGCTTGTTTTTGAATTATTCATGTATCTGCTATAATTTTTACAACTGTAAAGAAATATATTATAAATTGTAGTTGCTGTATCATTAACCCTAATAGTTAAAAGTTTTTGTTTATATTTAATTATATCATGAATTAATAATTTATTAGTTCTTTTATTACTTATTGCTTTATATAATCTATATTCTAATATTTGTTTAATTTGTTCTAAATTCATTCTTCTTAAAAATTTGTATTCAAATTCATATAAATCAGAAATAGAAATATTTGTATTATTGTTATCAATTGAAGGCATTTTTAAACAATACCATAATAAGCCATATTTAAAATACATATCATTATTATTTATCAAATTTGTATAAGTGCTGTATATTTTATGACCTTTATTAATTGGATTATAATTTGTATTAAAATTTGGATTTTCAATATTTGATAAATCAATATTTAGATGTTCAATAATTTCATTTTCTGTAATAGTATTCATAATTTTAATATAAAAAATAATTTGATAAAGTTGAAAATATGTTTAAATTTAGATTTGAATATATGGTTTGATTTTGTAAAAATATGTTTTAAAAGTTTAAAAATATGTTTTGATGATTTTATAAAAATATGTTTTAAAATGTTTTAATGAGTTTATAAAAATATGTTTTAAAATATTTTAATGAGTTTATAAAAATATGTTTTAAAGATTTTGTAAAAATATGTTTTAAAAATATGTTTATAAATTTTTATTCTCACACATATCCAGCATTTATAAACATTTTTTTTTCAATGATTTAACAAATCTAACAAAATCTTTAAAACATATTTATCACCAATATTATGTATATTTCCTAATTCACTTGTAACTTTAGCCACATCAGTTTTTAAAGGATAATAGCCAAATATATAATGATACGTATATTTAAATCCTTCCGTTGAATGTCTTAACCATATATAAGTAGTTATAATATTATCACAAGCATTAAAAGTATCTTCATCCATGATAAAATTAAATCCATTTATTTTAGTGTTTAATTTCATTATTTTATATAAACTTGGAAAATATGGTATATATTCAAACCAATTATAATGAACATTTTTACCATAATATATTAAATTATTTTTATATACATGTTTATATTTATCTAAATCATTTTTATCTTTTATAAGCATATTTATATATTTATTTTTAATTTGATAAATTTCATTATCTTTAAATATAATTTCATCTTCATTTTTTACAACTTTTACAAAACAAATAAAATTATTTTTTAAATTTAACTCTTTTAATTTATTTTTAAATTTTTTAACATTTTCAGAATCTTCAAAACATATTTTTAAACTTTTATTAATATGATTTTCATAAATAAGTTTATCAAATGTTGTAAATATGTTTTTATAAAAATCAAAATCAAATGGTTCATAAATTCCAAAATATGTACAATTTGATATACAAATTTTAATAAATTTATCAGGATATATTTTAACCAATTTATTATACATTATTATAATTTCATCAATATCAAATTTATTTGTTATATTTATATTAATTTCTTCAACATTTGGAAAATTAATTTGTGAATAATTCATAAAATTGAATTTATAAATAAAATCATCATATGTTTCAAAATTAAAATAATTAAATGTTGATTTATAAAGTTTATTAATATTTGGAAATATTTTAAAATATGTGTTGTAATCATTATGTTCAATATATTTTGAAATAAGTATTAATTCATTATTATTAAAAGACATATTAAAAAGATTTTAAAAAATATATTAAAATAAATGTGTTGATATATTTTGATATATGTGTTTTAAATATGTTTTTATTATTTTTGAATATTTATTTTGATATATGTTGAAATAATTTGAAAATGTTTTTAAATATGTTTATAAAACTACTTTCAAAATATATTTTAAATTTAATTAAATGAAATTGTTTTTAATATGTGGAATAATATCAATTATAATTATTATAATTATTGTAATTATTATTAAGTATATTTACAAATCAAAACAAATGTATATACAAAATGAACCAGAAATTGAGCAAGAACAAGAACCAGAAATTGAGCAAGAACAAACTTTAACATCTCAAAAATTAATTGAAACTATTAATAATTCAATAAAACAAAATGTTTTTATAATGCCAAATATAACAGAATCAAAATATGAAAATTATAATAAAATTAATAAAAAAGACCTTAGTTTACATATTATAATACAATTTGAATGTAATAGCATAATTAAAGAAGAAATTTATATTCCAATATTTTCGGTATCTGGTTTTAAATATACATTAAATATGGTTAATACAATTATACAATTAACACCTAATTTAAAATTTGATAAATTTGAAGAACAATCAAATGAACAAAATAATAGTATAATATTTATATTACATTATAATCAAGATAATATTGATGATGATTATATTAAAATTAAAAATATAATACAAAATAATTTTTATTCATTAATAATTTTTGATAATGATTATATTTATTCAATTCAAACATGTGATAAACAACTAATTACAGATGAAAAATTAAATTCATATTCAATTGATGAAATATTAACTGAAGATTATAATAACAAATACATTGGTAATTATGAAATTTATACAATTTCAAATTTTGAAAAATAAATTCATAAAAGTTTAAAAATACATATGTTTCAAAAATATTCAAAATCATATTTACATTAATTTTATTAATATCTAATATATTTCTTTATATCAAGTATCAACAAATTATGTTTAAACAAACTATGTTTAAATTTTGCTTTATTAAATAGAAAATATTTGAAAACATTTATATTCCTAATTTTATTTAGTAAGTTAAATTTATTATATATCACTATATTATCAATAATATTTTCATATATATTAATAACACCATATTTATACATATTATGTATATTTAAACAAAATTCAATCATGTGTGGTTTAATACGTTTATTATAAATAGTATTTATAATATTATTAGCATTTGTTATATATTCTCTCAAATATTGTAAATTTGTATGTTTAATTTTAAATAAATGATAATATAATTCAAAATTATCTAAATATTTGACTTTATAAATATAATTAGGTTTTATATGTTCAATTAAATCATTTTTAATTATAAAGTATTTATTCATATCATTAATTTTATTTATTTTAAATTTAAAATCATAATTACCTTTTATAGAGTAATAAATATTATATTTTTTAAATTCTTCCAAATTATATAATACAGTTTGCTTATCTATAAAAAATGAATTTATAATAATATCATAATTTAAATAATTATGTACAACATCTATATTACTATAATTAAATGATAAATAAACCTTTTGTTTAACATTTGGTTCAAATACATTTTTAAAAAATTTCATACAAAAATCAAGATAACTATATTTTACATAAATTTCATTATATGCTTTATAATTTTCATCAACAATTCTAAATTTAATTTGTTTAAAATTTTGTAAATATTGTTTAAATCTGTTATAATATTTTATGATATGATATAAATATAAGCAATTATCAATAGATACAAAATTTAAAACTATTTCATTTAAATTTGGATAAAGCTGCAATGTTTTTATAATTTTTTTAATTGTTTTATTTGAAATATAATTATCAATAATAATATAATTAAATGTTGTAAAATAATAATCACATAGGCCGAAAGTCTCTATAAAATCTGTAAAATTTTTACCTATTAAATATTTAGAAACAATCATTTTTGAATTATTATCAAGTTTTGATACAGCCATTAAGACTTTTTAAAAAAATAATACATTTTACAGGATTAAATTTTAAATTCAAATTTACTTATAAAGAAATATATTTTACAGGATTAAATTTTAAATTCAAATTTACTTATAAAGAAATATTTTTTTAATACAATCTTCTATTAAAAATAATTCAAAATTACTTTCAAAAACTTATAATTTTATTTAACTGTCATTTAAGCTTTAGCAACTCTATTTGTAAATTATTATTGAAACTTATGCTTAAATTATTTATTTTCACTTTATTTTCACTTTATCTTTACATTTTTTACACACAATAATTACAATTACAATTATAACTACAATTATAATTAAAATCATTATCATAATTAAATATTTATTCAAAAATTCTATAACACCATTACCACCATTCATATGTGGATGTTTT
>Ga0247610_10003369_pt1 | contig 17608 bp, 24 predicted proteins | sample 174DNAGHGhighgp2_FD_193483 | JGI IMG/M metagenome (GOLD analysis project Ga0247610, IMG submission 193483) | Sheep rumen microbial communities from Palmerston North, Manawatu-Wanganui, New Zealand - 1742 DNA GHGhigh gp2 | ecosystem: Host-associated > Mammals > Digestive system > Stomach > Rumen... | reverse complement strand
AACGATCAAAAGCCCGATAATATAAAGCGGGATCTTTGCAATCGACCATATTATATTTATAAGACCGGAAAACACACTAGCCATAATCAGGTACTCATAAACGGAATGCAGCCCTTCACAAGCTTAAAGAAAGCCATAAAGATGCGAAGAGCACCAATAGATACTATTAACCCGATCAACGGGAGCAACCGGGAAACAGGAATAACATAAAGCACAACTCGCACATAATCAGAAATATCTTGCGAAAAATCAAAAATAAACTCTGTATCAGGTGCGGGGAAATGTAAAAGAAGATTCCCAAAAAAATCTATAAGAGCTGTTAAAAGATATTCAACAATCACTTTGCATCCTCCATATAGACAAGGCCATTACCACCGGAAAGGATAGAAGGCGCAGTTTTAAATAAATGCCAACCAAACAGCAACCAAGCAAAGAAAATAATAATACCATCGCCAATCGGCTTATAAGGGGCATATTGTGACATATCAAGAATATACATATCACCGCCCCAATTATATTTACTGGTAGCATTACCAAAGTGAATAGGAATCTTAGGCGGTTCCGAAACCGGAGAAAAGAAACCGAAAAGGGCAATCTTAAACTGATCAACAAAAGCGGGGATCCACTCAACCGGAGCAAAAGCAGCATCAAGTTTAGCCTGAACACGCGCATGTGATGCTTCATTCATGATAAAAAAATCAAGAAGCCCCTGAATCAAAGTTTCCGGAATTGATAAAATATCCGATGCAATACCGGAAAGGGTATCAATAACAGTATTAACAGCAGAAACGATAGACTTCCAAAAAGCAGATATATCTGATAAAAACTGAGAAAACGACTCTAAAATCTGACCGGGTAAAGCGACAATAGCAGCCAAAAGATCAGCAAACCATTGTGAGAAGTTCCAAGAAAGAAGTTTATCAAGAATAGATTTAACGGTGTTTCCAACAGCTTTAATATCATCCGGAATAGCTATAACAGCATAATAAATCTTTTTAAGCCAATCCAAGACCTTACCAAGACCAATAGAAATACCTTCCACATTTGCATTTATCTTTTCCTGTGCTTCAGCCTGATCTTCCAAAGCTGCTTGAATAGCCCTAATATAAGGATCTAAAGCTGCATCCGGATCAGTAGCAGGATCTTCCTGATATTGCTTCCGGGCACGTTTAAGAGCATCCGCATCAGCAGCAGCAAGCGCAGAAGCTTTTATATCAGATAAAGCAGCCGGAATATTAGAAAGAATACGACCAAGGCCAAGATCCCCCGCCTGAATAGAATCAACATCAGAATATTGAGAATATAAATTCCCTTCGCGAGAATAATCATCCCAAGATTCTACCAGTTGACCATTAACATACATGGAAACATGAAGGGGCATTTGTGTTTCATCAAAAACAATCACAGGGGTATTAGGATTAAGTTGTATAGTAGGATTATAGCGGGAATATTCAAAGTCATCTTTACGCCCGGTAAACTGATCATAAACACCATCTTTAACACGATGAACAGTTAACTCACCGCCACGCCAAGAAATATAACCATTATCAATTGTAAAGAAATCCTGAAAAAGAACATAATTTTCGTATAATTCCAAACAATAACCATCACAATCAGAAGGAATAGTATAACCCCAAGAATTAGAAGTACCGCCTTGCTGAATACGCAAAGCATAATCACCAATATCAGTAAAAACAAAAGGCCAAGGCCAAGAATAAGAATCCGGATTATCCATATTAGAGTGAACTTCATCTAAAACAGGAGTAAATAAAGGCTGCAACTCACCTAAAGAAGCATCGGCCGGAAGATATAATTCCCCGACATGGAGACCGAAAATCTCATTTACATCATCAATTCTTTGTACCTTGCCGGATTCCTGATCAGCACGATAAATAGGCGTAGTGGCAAGATCAACCTTACCAAGAACCCTAGCCCAATTAAAATCTTCATCAGCAACAGAATCACGCCTAATTTCTTCCGCGACATTATAAGATAATTCAACACCGGCAGCGATTAAAACAAGACGAGAAACAACATTGGAGAACTCTGTCCAATCCTTTTGATTAGGCTTACCGTCATAAAGCTGAATATCAGGATTGTATTCAGTAGTCGGATCATCTTCAGGCCATTCTTCAGCAGCAGCAAACGAATCAAAAGAAAGATAAAAAGAAAAAACAGGCACAATAAATAATGCCAACATGAAACGAAAAACCAATTTTTGAAAGCGTTTATTTATCATAGAAACCCCTGTTTTATAGTATGGCTGCCGGCGGAATCGAACCGCCGAGCTGATCCGTTGCCGGAACCACCACAGCCGGAAAAGGGGCGGAGAACACGGCACCGCCCCTGGTACTCTTAAGCGCTCTGAAGGATCGAACGAACGAAAGAAATACCCTTGCGGATGGCAATAAAGCCAACCATGACCGGAATACAAACCGGCAGAAGCGCGATGATCTCATCGAAAACACCGCTGCACAGCTCGGTAGTAACAACTCCGGAAAGATGCGTTGTTGCTCCATCAAGTAAAGGCATCATGCTTTTGTTCTCCTTTCTGCCGTATAACGGCTAATATTTATAGAAAAGTCGGATCAATCTTTACTATACTTACCAAAAAATACGGAAAAGCTTATAAATATACTTAAGTAAAACAACAGTAACCAAGAAGATCAGACAGCCGGCAACAATACTGAGAAGCTCAACCACCGCACCTTCGAACTCAAAAGGCGAACCGCTTTCACCGAAAGATTCAGATGATTCTGATCGGTAAATAATTTCCGTTTCGCGCTGGTCAGATCCATTAGAGCCGGAACGTAAATCACCTGACGAGTTATCAGAAACACTATCAGACAAATCAGAACCGCCATGCCCGCCAGTATTGCCACTATCATCAGTTTCTTTTTCATCATTTTCGTTTACGCCGGATTCCTTTTCAGTTTCAGAGTCGGATTCCCCATCTTCTCCGGATCCATCTTCTGCATCGCTGCTTTCCGGATCTGATTCATCACTACCGGATCCATCTTCACCGGATCCACTTTCTGAAGGTTCTCCGTCTGAATCGTCATTTGATCCGGTGTCTGATCCGGAGCTATCTTCACTTCCGCTATCGTCGGATTCTCCTGAGTTATCACTATCTTCTGATTCTTCAGGTTCTCCGCTTCCTTCTTCGTTTCCTTGTAATCCTCTATAGCATCCACTAAAAGGATTATTGAAAGTAAAAGAAGGGCCATCACAAGCGCGCCGGTAAGCATTTTGTGATTTAAGATCCAAATACAAATCTGTTCGTTTAAACTCATTTTTTATCGTCTCCTGAATAACGAAAGAATATTCCGTATCAGATAAAAGATCTGATTGAATATTCGTAAAATTGTCAGAAACACCCGCATTTAAACCACCGAGAAACAGGGCGCAACAACTCAATTTTGCAATTATTGCGCCCCTGATCATCACTCAAACGAACCCACAAATTTCAGATCAGATACAACAACGATCTGCTGACCACCCCGGGGCTGAAAAGTAAGCGTAGCGTCATAAACACCCGGAACAGCACGAAGCGAAGAAAGCTTATCAGCAGGAATAGATTGTTTAACGACCTGATAACCGGAAGTACCATTAGGCCCGGAAACCGGCGTAAGGCTTTCCCCGTTGATATACTGGATAGAAACACCGGTTCTCTGCTGTCCGGTTCTTTCGTCCGTAAGGCTCCACGGATTCGCGTACAAGATAATGATTTTCTGATTCATGTTTTTGTTTCTCCTTTCGATTTGCGCCCCCGGCCCATCCGGTGGGACTTTGTTTTTTTATATAAAAGGCGTAATGCCTTATATATCATTCTTCCGGATCCTCTTCAGTATCGACTTCTTCAGGGGTCAAAAGATATTCTATATAAGTCTGATACAATTTCAGGAACCGGAAGCCAAAGATGATAAAGAAGATCAGGCCAACAAAAAGCAAAAATGTCATGAATTAGCCCCCCTATTATCCAAATGAATCACACAATCATCATAAAAATCTTCCGGATCAAAGGCATCCGCAAAAGCATCAGGATCATCTTCCGGAAAATCTGCCGGGCAATTGAACGGCAATTCAATATCAACCGGATCTTCATAATGTTTTTGCTGCTTAAGGACTACCCGAAGCAGATCCAAGTGGAAGCGAATAGCGAAATTCTTAGCATCATTAAAATCAGAACAACCTTTTACATCAATGCCATATTGATTTTTTAAGGTCTTAAAAGATGTAACATCACAAAGATCAATAATCTTATCAATCTTATCTATACAATAATCATAAATATCAAACATACTTTCCACCTATGCCCACGGGAACACCGGAGGACTTGTTATTTTTTAGCGTTTATGCTATGTTTGAAGGTAAAACTATAGGCAAAAACTTATTTCATTTCAATGAAATTATATATCATCGAAATGAAATAGTCAACACGATTTTTCATTTTGATGAAATGTTTTGGGATGTATTCTATAAATTGTGCGAGAACAACAGAGAAAAACCCGCACAAGTAGCAAAAAAAATAAATATTCCTGTAGGTTCCTTAACAGCATGGAAAAAAGGAACAGAGCCAAATACAAAGGCATTAAAAAAAATAGCGGATTATTTTAATACAACCATAGATTATTTACTGGAAAGAAAAAATACACACGAAGAAAAGGATCCAAGAGAAATAGATCTGATAACAAAATACCGCATTTCAGACGAAAAAGGAAAGGAAAGAATATGTTACACCGCCGAAACCGAAGCCGAAAGAACAAAAAACGAGATCCGGAAGGGTACCAATTAAAAATTAAAACAAAACCAAAACTGATAAAGTTTATAGACGATGCAGAAAACCCAAATTTCCTAAACTATGGAAGAAAAAAGAAAGAAATAATACTTCTGATCTTTCTGCTATGCGGATCCGGTGCTATGCTCTACCTGAACCAAAATATTATATATACAGTAACAACGATAATAATACTCATAGCACTAATAATAAAAATAGCTGGATTGAAAAAATTAAAAGATGAACGCAGAAAAGAGCTGCGCCGACTCCGGAAAATAGAGGAACACAAATTCATACTATAAACATACAAAACTAAGGATCTAGTGCTCGTTAGGGCGTGAGAGTTCAAGTCTCTTTTCCCGCAGAAAAGTTTGATGAAAGGGCGATTTCATCAAACAATTAAAAAGGGTGGAAAGCCAGATAAATAAAGGCTTTTCGCCCTTTTTGCTATGTATTTCTAGCATGCGTATTACAGAGCGCATGCAGCCGCCTTTGGCGGCATAGGAACAGACACATACAAAGACCAATAATCTAGTATGTGCGTAAGAGAGCAGCAGCGCACTGCGCCGATTTTTATCCAGGGATTTTTTGAAACCCTTTATTTACAAGGCTTTCCGGGATCATATAGGATCCTATTATTTGAAAACATCAGATATTTTATAGATTTTATATCCAGTAATATCGCACTGATAGGCCATATTACAATATATTTTCGTGATATCATACGTTGTGTGGCCTAGATACATACGGAGATATTCAAGATTTCCGCGCTCCATCATGTAGGAAGTAGCAAAAGTATGCCGCAACAGGTGAGCATGGATCCGGTTTATTCCGGTCCATCTTTGCAGCCGGGAAAAAAAACTGTTTTTTGTTGTTTTACTGATATTTACAAGATACTTCTGGGGATCCGATACTTGATCAGGTAATAGATCCCTTATCAGATCCGGAAGAGGAATCACGCGAGATTTATTATATTTTGTATTCCTGATACTGATGATATTATTCTTAAAATCTACGTCAGAATACCTTAAATGCAAGGCTTCACAAGATCTCATTCCACAGTCCAGGCATAAATGGAACAATAAAAGATACTGATCCGGTTTCTTGCAATTCTTCCGGATAATATCATCTATTGCTGCTGCTTCTTCTGCTGATAACGGCATATCTATTGATTCTTCTGGGCGTGGAAGTTTAATTTTATACTGAAAAGGCTTTATATATTCCTCATATATAGCCCAAGAACAAAAGGCCTTTAATGCTCTTAAATAAGTTCTAATTGCTCCGGGAGATACTTTATCACGAAGATATATAACATAGTTTTGTAGCAGATCCCTTGAAAATTCTCCTGAATCCGTAATGTTTAGTGATTCACAATACAGATCAAAGCAATGAAGGGTATCACGATAAAATTTTATAGTGGATTCTTTGCAATATACTTTCTTTTGACTATAGAAAATTTCTTCCAGATCTTGAATATTCACGATTTTAGCCACCCCTTTTTCCCCTCTAGGGGATTTATATACTTGCAAACCAAAACGCCCGTAAAGGGGGTATTTTGGCTACTTTCAAGCGTAACGAAACCGGAAAAAGGATTCTTCAACGCCTGCCGCGGGCGATTTCGGGTTTAGTGTCGAGATGGGAGTTCGGGTAAATCGCTTCGCTACCCGAACACCCATTCGATACTAAACCCGAAATTTAGTTGAATATCTCGGTCGGTGGCTTCCTACGTCAGCCAGCTCTATACCGGAACAATTTATATGGCTTCTATAGTTCGCGGTGATCCTTTATTTTATCGAAAAAAATACATAATAGCGGCGTTACTACCTATATCTGCCTTGCTTATGTTTCCCCTCTCACTTCGGTATCTGGATCGGTCTTTTTTTCTTATATTAATACTTTCTCCATCTTCCTTATAATTCGAGGGGAGCAAGTCGCAAGAACTGATAAATACGCCGCTAAAGGATCACCGCGAACTATACAGAAGAGGATCCGATTTTTATCCAGGGATTTTTTGAAACCCTTTATTTACAAGGTTTTCCGGGATCATATAGGATCCTATTCTTCTGATTCATCATGCCGCCGGTTTATGATATCTCCGGTATCTTTATCTATGATAACCGTTCTTCTATATCTAGGTATATGATCCGGTTTATCTTCCGTATGCTGCCGGGCGAGATTCTTTTTATACATATCTATTTCATGTATATCATTATCGTTCATTATTGCCAGCAATTCAGACATATCGTCACAAATACCGGTAGAAAGATCATGTGTAAGTGCATAGGCCACAGAAGATATACTATGTATTGCCTTCTTTTTACGAAGATCTAGATCTAACTTTGCTGCATAATTTCTCATTAAATGCAGCTGATGCCGATCAATCTTCTGATCTATGCCTTTACTCTGGCGAAGTCTTTTCCAGAAATAACACATATCACGCCGACTTTTATTAGAATCAGTACTATCTGATTCAACAATACGAAATGTTTTATCAGTAAGATAATCAACTATCAGAGATCTATTATCTATCAGATCATAGATCCGGCTAAGATCCCCGGTATTCTCTCGGAAAGGGATCAATTCACAAGAGCGAGTAAAAGCACGCATAACCTGATATTCTACGTTCAGAATTATAGTGACTTTTTCAGTCAATTTATTAGCCAATTCACGAATAGTAGGATAGTTATATTTATTATTTTTCGGTTCTGTTAATTCCTTAATTTCTTTTTTCTGATCATCAGACAGATCTAAAAATTCATAAGCCCAAAGCAGACGAGCAACATCTAAATAATTCCATGAGCGGTTTTTATATGCTTTTTCTAAACACCATCTATCATACATGGAGATCAGGCCGGCAAAATGCCAGATATAAAAGAAAAATCCTTTATATCCTTCCTGGACTACTTCTTTTGTCTTGTTATAAATACGAAGAAAACATTTATCAGAACGATTACCAACCGCTATATAATCAACAGAAGGATCAGCATTTTTCTTAAAATGTACCGTTTTCCTAACAGTAAAACCATCATCAGATTTATGATCATTACCTAAACGAGTAACAAAAGAATTATCTATTTTATCATCAGAAAAATACTTGTTTGGATTCTGAATTGCATTAGTATGCCAACAATAATCTATACGGTTTTCCTTGATATCCAATACATGAAGGGAAAACATATTACAAAAAGCGTAAACATAGGACATAGATTCATCAACGCATTGTTTGACAGAACAGGATTCCCAAAGCCACCGGGAACGGATCTGAACCACAATTTCAGGAGAAATAGATTCCCCCTCTCCCTTTGCAGCAGGTACAACCGGAGCAATAAATATATCAAATTTATCCGGACATTGAAGCCGCATATTATAATATCGAGCGAAACAACCTGAACGATAAAGAAGAAATTTATCATCTTCAGGAAGTGGATCCATGCCGCCCTTAACAAATTTCATTTTTTTAGAATCCATATAAAAGCAGCAGCCATCTTTACCAGATTGATAATCAGAACAGAATTGACGCACTTTTTCTACACGCCAATCAGTAGAATCTTTACGAAAATCTTCCTGAAGTTTAACGGAATAATAAAAAGTATCTACATTAGGCAGATATTTAGTATTCTTTTTAGAAAACCAATATTCCCGGTCAAACATTGTTATAAAAACGAACCTTTGCTAGATTTTCCGTTCCCCGGCGGCGGCAGACCGGCGGTCCTGACCGCCGCCGGGGGCATGGAATAATTATTTTCTCTTATTCACAACGTAATTATTAACTTTAACAGTTGATTCAACGATCCGAGGTTGAAACCCTGAAGCAGCCAGAGAATCAATAACTTTATATGTATCATAGCTATCACGAAGATCCTGATCATGAACAAAGAAGTAAAAACCTTTGGTCTTATATTCAATAACATCACCTTCAGCAGAAAGAATAGGTTCCTTGCGATGAACGATAGTAAGACAGCCAAAAAGCGTCTTACACTCTCTTACTTCAGTAGCCTGTTCTCTGATCGGTTTAGATAGCCTGGTAAATACCTGGGCGGTCCCAAGTAAAATACGACGGTTTTTCCGATTCTGAGTAATCACCTGAAGCATTTCAGGAGGAAAATCTTTACTCTGATTAGAAGAAAACCAATTCTGCATCTCATCAATTGCAGCCACAACGCCATAAATTCCATTTTTGTAAGTTATAAGCGGACGCCAATCCTTTAATTCATCATCCTGTTTCGTATAAGCAAGATTAGTAATGACCTTACATTTCGGATAAGACTCCTGCATCATACGCATAAACTGTACCAATGCGACGGTCTTACCGGCTCCCTGTCTGCCACAGAAGATCACACAACCTTGATACGGGAAAAACCCCGGCTCCCTGGCAAAAAGATCTGAAACAAACTGCCGGGGAAGATCAAAAATAAGCCTCCTAAATATACTTTTATGAACCGGAGGACAATAAACCCTTTCCTTCGGTTTCTTCATACGTTTCCCCATAAGCAGATCCGAAAGGAAATAGATCAATGAAGAAACACAGAAGAAAGTGATCATCAAGCCAATGATATAAAGTGGTATTTTGGCAATAGACCACACCACATTTAACATTCCGGAAAAAACACCTGCCATAATAAACTCCGATTAGGTACTCATAAGAGGGATCCAACCCTTGATAAAACGGACACCGGCTATAACTATGCGTATGGTACAAACTGTCATGATCAGCTGAAACAAAGACGTAAGCTGAAGAAGAGGAAGAACATAAAGAACCACACGGACATAATCAGGAATATCCTTGACCATATCAAAGGAAACTTCAATATTCTCAACAGCCGGCAGCCAGGTAAAAATCAAGTCCACCTTACGAAGAAAAAAAAGAATAATATTGCCAACTATCATAAATACCCCCTGTTAAAAATGACTTAAAAATCCAATAGAACGACGAGATCCGGAAGAACTGGAAGTACCTGAGGATTCAAAGGAACCCATAAAGCCAGGAACAGTTATCGGATCCGGGCCCGGAACAAGACCATCCCCTCCAAGGATCAGAGAAGGTAAAGTCTTGAACAGATGCCAGAGATAAAAAGCCCAAGCAAAGAAGATAACAATCGCATCTGCGAACGGCTTATAAGGAGCCCAAAAAGATAAATCAATAATATATTCATCACCACCCCAATTATATTTACTGGTTGCATTTCCAAGGTGAATAGGAATCTTAGGCGGTTCCGCATTAGAACCAAGGAAACCATGTATAAAAGTACGAAAATCAGTAGCAAATTGTTTTATCCAACTGATAGGCTCAAAAGTCTCTTCAATCTGAGCATCAACTTCAGCTTGCATAGCTTCATCCATAACAAATAGATCCGTAAGAACACCGGAAATAGAAGCGGTAATAGCATCCGGAATAGAAATAACACCATTAAAGATATCAGTAAGATAGGAAACAAGACTCCAATCACGAATTAAAGTAAAAATGTCAGATACAGAAGTAACAATACTTTCTACAAAACCAACTACAGAAGCAACACCTAATTTAATATTCTCAAGGATACTAACCAAAGCATTCTTAAGGTCACCAAATAAAGCTGTAAAATCCCAAGACTCAATAGTATCAAGAAGCTCAGTAAACCAAACGGTAAAAGTCCATTCAGAAAGCTTATCAATAACTTCAGAAAGATCAAGATCAGGAACAACAATCTGAATAGCTTCAATAGCAGCAACAACAGCAGCGAGACCAGTATCAATAGTTGTACTAAGAGAAGCAACAAGCTCCCGAATCATATCTGAAAAATCTAATTCAAAAAACTCTTTAAAGCCTGCTATATCCAAGGCAACAGCCTGGGCAAATGCTTCAATGGCTGCGATAATTCCTTGAGGAAGAGCAATAAGACCATCAAGAACTTGCTGAAACCAATCAGCAAAATTCCATGACAAAACTTTACTGGTAATCAGAATAACAGAATTGTAAATGTTCTGAAGCCAAGTAAGAACCTTACCAAGAGCACCGGATATACCTTTAAGATCAGATGAAACTTGCTGTTGAGTTGCAGTAGAAGCAGCCAGGGCAGCATTGATAGCATCAAGATAAGCCTGCAAAGCTGTATCATCCTTATTAGCCGTGTTAGAATAATTTTGTGCAGCTATTCTTAAAGCATCAGGATCAGCAGCAGCAAGAACACCGGCTTTAACACCGGAAATAGCATTAGAAAAAACATCAGCAAGACCGGAAGAAGCAGAACCGGATTGAGCATCAGCAATAGAATTATACTGAGAATATAAATGCCCCGTTCCTGAAATATAATCATCCCAAGATTCAACGAGAGATCCATTAACATACAAAGCTACATGCATTGGAGTTACAGTATTATCAAAAACAAGAACAGGTGAATTAGGGTTAAGTTCAATAATAGGATTATAAGAACTAAAAGAAAAATCTTCACTAGAGCGATACCATTCATTTACAGAACCATCAACAAGACGATGTATAAAAAAATCATGATCACCACCATCAATATTAAAAAACCCATTATTTAAAGAAAAAAGATCACGAAAATAAACATAATCAGAATATAAATCAATAGTATAACCATCATAATCAGAATTAAATATAAAAGACCATGAATTCGAAGTACCACCCTTTGTAACACGAAAATCATAGGAACCAAGATTAGAAAATGAAAACGACCAGGGCCATGAATAAGAATCAGTAAGAGAAGGATTATCAGAACCAGAAAAAATATCGGAAAACATGTTGATAAGAGGAGCAATATCCTCCATTGTAGCATTAGAATCGACATAGGCATCCGATAAACCAATATCCTCTAAATCAGAAAGACTATGAGCCGGCTTATAATTCTCACCATCTTTAACATAGATAGGTGTTCCGGAAAAATCCCAAACTTGCAAATACTCAGCAAGATCATGATATTCCATGGTAGGATCTTCTGCTATATTTAAAGCAATATTAGCACCGGCACTAATAGCTTTAACCAGGGATAAAAGATTAGCATAATCACTAACAGGAACATCTACAGTTTCCGTAGTCTCAGTAGTTTCTCCAGTTATAGGATCAGCAGTACCGGCACCATCAGCATGAACATTAAAGGAAAGACAGAAAAAAAGAAACGGAACACATCCCACAAAGGACAGGATACGGGTTAAGATTTTATTGTGTGTCAGCTTCTTCATAAATACCTACTTTACTTTTTATTGATATTGGCCACCGGAGGAATTGAACCTCCGGACTGATCCGTTGTCGGAGCCACCGTGGCCATAATGGGAGACGGTAAAAGGGACCGTCTCCCTGGATCTCTTATGCGCTCTGCAGGATGCTGCGGACGAAAGAGATACCTTTCCGGATGGCGATAAAGCCAACCATAACCGGAATGCAAACCGGAAGGAGTGCAATAATCTCGTCAAAGACACCACTGCACAGTTCCGTCGTAACCACACCACTCAGATGAGTAGTAGCACCGTCAAGTAAAGGCATCATACGCTTTTTTCTCCTTTCTTCGGGATAACCCGATAATATTTATAGAGAATGTCGGATCAAGCATTTCTATACACTTACCAAAAGATTCGAAACAGCTTGTAAATGTACTTAAACAGCAAAACCGTCACTATAAAGATCAAACACCCGGCGACAATACTAAGGAGCTCAATGACCGCACTTTCGTACTCATAAGGGCTATCGCTCTCTTCGAAAGAAGCAGGGTACTCTCGATAGACTGTTTCGGTCTCGCGCTCTGAAACAGAGGTTCCATGGTTACTTCCACCTGACTCGTTATCAGAAACGCTCCCAGTACGATCAGAAGAGCTGTCAGAATTACCGTCGCTATGATCAGAGTCTTCGTCTTTACCATCATCCTTTTCCTCATTTACGCCGGTGTCCTCTTCAGCTTCAGAGTCGGAGTCCCCAAATTCTGTTCCAGCTTCGCCATCGCCTGACTCCGGATCTGATTCATCACGACCGGATTCATGTTCACCGGACTCTCCATCGGAAGACTCTCCGTTATCGTCTTCAGAGTCTCCGGATTCGATTTCTCCGTTATCGTCGTTGTCACCATCGTCGGATCCATCTGAGTTATCGTCGGAGTCTGCATCTTCATCAACTCCGCTTCTTTCTTCGTCTTCGTATAATCCTCGATAGCATCTACCAAGAGGGTTATGCAAAGGAAAAGAAAGGCCATAACCAGTGATCCAGTAAGCATCTTGTGATTCAGGATCCAAACACAGATCTGCTCGTTTAAGCTCATAATTCACATTCTCCCTTTTATGATTCGAAAGATATTCCTGATCAGATACAACAGCTGATTGAATATCCGTAACAGAGTCAAAAATACTTGCATTGATTCCACCAAGAAACAGGGCGCAACAACCGAGTTGCGCGATTGTTACGCCCAATCCCATTACTCAAACGCTCCGACAAACTCGAGATCAGAAACGGTAAGAATAATCTTACCGCCACGGCCCTGAAGAGTCATAGTTGCATCATAGACGCCAGGAACCGCGCGAAGAGAGTTGATCTTCTCAGCAGGGATAGATTCCTTACATACCTGATATCCACCGCCACCGTTGGGGTTCTGAACCGGTGACAGGGATTCGCCGGTGATGTACTGGATGGATACACCACTCTTCTGCTGTCCCGTTCTGTCGTCCGTCAAACTCCACGGATTAGCATAGAGAATAATGATCTTCTGTTTCATTGTGAGTTACCTCTCTTTCTTTTGCTTGCCTCCGGTCTTTACCGGCAGGACTTACATTGTGATTTATATAAACGGCTTTCGCCGGATATATCAGATAGTTTCATTCATCTGTTTATTGAGCTGCTCTGCATAAGCGATTACGATCTTGTGCTCCAGGGCGGTAGAAAAATCTATCTGATGTTTGTTACAATAAAGATCCACATATTTCCGGAAGACCGAATTATGGAAGTACATGGAAAAAACATTGACCATATCAGCTTTCCTCCTCTTCTTCCTCAACAACCTCTTCCGGAGTAAGAAGATATTCGATATAGGTCTGATACAGTTTCAAAAAACGAAAACCGAAGATGATGAAGAAGATAAGTCCGATAAAACATAAGAAAGTCATTTCCTCACCCCCTCAAGATCTTTCACGATGAAAGGAATATCTGCAGGATCGTGCTCCGGATGCGTTAAATAATATTCAAACAGATCCATATCATGATCAATCTTTTCAATCAAAAGGCCCAGGGCCATGACGGATCCACACAACTGAATAGGAAGATAAATCTTATGGAGATCATTAAAGATCCTTTTAAGCTCTGCTAATACCTTTTCTGATACCAGGTATTCCGGTTCTCTGTTTTCCATCCGTTTCTCCTTTCGCCCACCGGGTAACCGGGAAGGACTTGTTATTTTTCGCCGTTTATGCTATGGTTGAAGTTAAAACTATAAACAAGCATAAATCTACATACGTTTAGATTATATCTAAACAAATGAAGATTGTCAATAAAATATCTATATATTTTTAGAAAATGTTTTGGGACAGATTTTATTCTGAATGCGAAAAAAAGAATATAAAACCAAATAAAATAGCAAAAGAACTCGGATTTTCTAATGCTATTATGACACAATGGAAAAAAGGAAGCCCGCCAAATTCAGAAAAACTAATACAAGTAGCTGACTATTTAAATGTATCTATAGATTATCTCCTGGAAAGAGATCTGGGAGCAATTGCATCGGATCAAGAAGAAAGAATATTATTAAACGACTTTCGATCAGCTGATCAACTCGGCCGAGATCGGATAAGTTATACAGCAGAGACCGAAGCAAAAAGAACAAAAGAGGAAAATATGCGGAAAAGTACCGCATAAAAAATATTATGGACAACAATACAATAATAGGAATACTCATATTATTAGTAATTTTTCTGATTATACAGAACATAAGTATAAAAAAACAAAATACTCAAAGGACTCAAAAAAAACATTCCGGATTATACAATTTCATAGATGATACAGTAAATGCTAATTATTTAAATCCTGGCTCCCAAAACAGATGGATAATCGCAACCTTTATATTATGTATTTTTTCCTTTGCAATTTACTACAAAGAATATGAAAAAGAAATTCAATGTGATCACTATGAAACCGCTTATTTGGTTGGAGGAACAGAACATGAAATACGCGAGATTCCCTCAAACATGAAGCTATATAACTATGTGGAGTTATCATATCAATATAAGTACAAAGGAAATACTTACATTGCAAAAATACGACAAGGATCCGGTAATGTTGATCAAAAAATAAAAATACTGATAAATGAGGAAAACCCAACAGAGTATATATATGGTGAAAACACAATAAAAGAAATGTTGGCTCTTGTGTTCCTGGCTTCAGTAATCTTCTTTATAATATGTGTAATAAAAAGGATCAAATACAAAGGACCAAAAGATGGAGTCATAACAAGAATACGATGGAGATAAAATTCAAACAATAAAATTTAACATCAGGCGAAACTAAGGATCTAGTGCTCGTTAGGGCGTGAGAGTTCAAGTCTCTTTTCCCGCACAGAAGCTCTTCGCGGTACACCGCGGGGAGCTTTTTCTTTTATGAAGCAAAGCTGTCAGCTTCTGAAAACGCCGGCCGCATCCGTTCTGCTTCCTGTTTTTTTATTCCGTACTTCTTTATCAGTTTCCCTCTGCAGGCCGACACGATTCCGGCAATCTCCCGAGCCATATTCTCCGCTTCTTCCTCCGATATCCGGAAAAACTCACTTACTCCGTTTTCCCTTCTTCAAAAGTTCCGAATCCTGAATAAAGCGGCCCAGTTCGTCATCCGCCGCAAGTTTTAATATATCTTTTTCCAAATTGAGAGCATGAAGAACCTTCAGATAAAATCCCACAGCTACGCTTCCGTCACCATTTTCAATCTTCCAGAGAGTCGCACGGCTGATTCCTGCCCGATCAGCAACAATCTGTGTCGTCAATCTTCGCCGCAGTCTGGCCAGGCGGATCTGCTCCCCGACAATGTCCATCAGTTCCTGCATCTTCGGAGTCAGAAGAACACTCTTTTTATTGATACCTCGCGCCATATCCGGCTCCTCCTGCAAAACAAAAAAGCACTCGCGCCGCCCATTTGTTTATTATTATAAACAGCTCGGTGCTTTTTGTCAATAATATCAAACAGTCGATTTCTTCCCCACCAGCTTCCGGAACCCGTTTCCGGCTGCCTTGATGAGCAGTGCCGAGGGTATGGCCAGTGCGAAGACCACGATGCAGTAGAGCGCCACATTCCCGATCGGGAAGGGTGAAGGGACGCCCCCGTCAAACTCATGGTCGCAAAGCTCTACGAAAAGACCGTGGATCAGATAGAATTCCAGGGTGAGCCCGCCCATAAACTTAAGGAACCGGTTCCCGATGCGTACTTTCAGGCCGATCATCAACGATACAAAAACGAAATCAAACGCGACAAGGATCTGCGACAGGAGGCAGATCCGGCGGCGCAGGACGGTATCGGGCGCGCCCCAGGTCTCACCGTAATAGGAGAAGATCCCCTGTGCCACTTCCGACAGGGCAAAGAGCGGATACAGGAGGAGGATCGAAAGCACCAGGTACAGTTTATAGTGCCGCTTCAGATGCGCGATGATCTTATCGCGGTGCTTTGCGAACAGGATTCCCACAGGGAAGAAGATCGCGCTGTTGTACCACCACTCGCCGCAGATCCACCAGTCATTATGATCGATGCGGGTCCCCGCCAAGAGATAGGCGATAAAGCACACGAAGATCACGATGATCGCCGCGGCATCACTCTTAAGGATTCGAAACGCCAGATAAAACACCAGATAGAAAAACGGAAGCATGATGATATACCATGCATTCGGGTTGGAAAGCTGCGCACCGCTGAGATAATAAGCTGCCTGCTTTCCGCTGATCCTCTCGCCGATGAGGTATCTCGTAACGGTAAATATGATCTGCACCAGATAGAAAAGAAATACGAGCGGCAGGATCCTTTTTACCGGGTATCCTTTCAGATAGTCCTTCTTCGTTTTTACACTTAAGAAACTGCCGTATCCGTTGAAAAACAGGAAGACCGCGACCATCAGATAGCCGATGGGAACGAAAAGATCGAGGCCGTGCACGATCCGCGTAGGCGGATAGAGCCAGGAGGCGCAGGTCTTCTGACCGATATGATGCAGCATGATGCAAAACGCCAGAAAGCCCTGATACGCCTTGGACTGATCCAGGGACAGGAAGTCCCCGTTCCACTCTCCCCTGCCCGCGCACTTTGCTCCGATGAGCAGGATCAGCGGGACGAGGATGTACACCAGATAGATGATCTTAGCTGCCATCACTGCCTCCAGAAATAATACGGTGCTCCGTCATAGCCCATGAGCCCGAAGCCTTCGTCGAGGAACATGCAATAGTCGGAGCTGTCCGAGAAGCAGACCGTCGCCGTCCCCGGGATCCCGTTATTCGGATGATCGATCGTCAGGTACACGTAGACATCGTCCATCTCGCTCTGCTTCGCGGAAACTGTGTAGGATCCGTAATAGGTGTTCATTCCTTCCGTAAAATTGAGCGTCAGCTCAAAGGTCTTGTTTTCATACAGGATGAGCACCGGAGGCGCGAACTGATCCGAACTGCATTCAAATGTGCCGTAGATATATGCGGTACTGTATCCGCTCTGCTGTGATCCGTTTCCGCCTGCCGACGTCGTCGTTCCGGTCCCTGCCGATGTTTCATCGGGCCTGCTGTCTGCAGGCTGCGATTCTCCCGGCCGGTGTCCGGTCGTTGCCGCCGTCGTGGTCGCTGTCTGTGTGTGGTTTCCTGTCGACTGCGTATTTCCCGCCGGTGCAGTCGTCTCCGTGACAGACGCTG
>Ga0247610_10003368_pt1 | contig 17610 bp, 20 predicted proteins | sample 174DNAGHGhighgp2_FD_193483 | JGI IMG/M metagenome (GOLD analysis project Ga0247610, IMG submission 193483) | Sheep rumen microbial communities from Palmerston North, Manawatu-Wanganui, New Zealand - 1742 DNA GHGhigh gp2 | ecosystem: Host-associated > Mammals > Digestive system > Stomach > Rumen... | reverse complement strand
AACAAAATGATATTGCAGAATATTGCCGTTGCGCTGGGCCTCCCGTCCGAAAAAATGCCAATCGGGACGATGACTGAATATGGCAATCAATGCGGCGCGTCAATTCCGTGTACATTCAGTTATATGATACGACAGGCATTGCAATCACAAAACAACAAGGTGCTTCTGTGCGGATTTGGCGTAGGGCTTAGCTGGGCGGACTGCATTTTGGATATCGACAAAATTTATTGCTCGGAATTAATTGAATATTAAAATATTACAAAAATGACAAAAGAAGATTTCTTGAAGGAATTTTCAGATATTCTTCAATTGGAAGACCCGATAACGTTAGAAACGGAACTTGAGGGTCTTGAAGATTGGGATTCTCTGAATAAGATGTCAACGGTAAGTTGGTTTTTGGAAAACAACATTCAGATTACGGTAAATGAAATATCGTCTTTCAAAACCGTAGGTGAAATCGCTGAACGTATGAATGTCAAATAATTATGGACAAAATAATTGAACCTGAAAAACTGAAAGGCAGATTCATTACGTTGCGCGAAGTAACGGAGAGCGATGCAGAATTCATTCTCTCGCTGCGTTGCGACGAGAAAAAGTCGAAGTTTCTTCACAAGACTGAATACAATCTCGAAGATCAGGTCGCATACATAAGAAGGTACTTTACAATCCCCAACGAATGGTATTTTATCATTCTTAACAAGAATGGCGAACGCATTGGAACATATCGTATTTATGACGTTCAGGGCGATAGTTTCTGCATAGGTAGTTGGCTGATGGTGGACGGTGTAAGTCCGCAGGAGAGTTTTGAAAGCGACTATTTGATACGGATGTATGGCTTTAACGTGTTGGGATTCAAAAAGATACATTTCGATGTTCGCAAAGGCAACAAAAAGGTCATTGCCTATCACAAAATGGTCGGCGCAAAAATCGTTGGTGAGACAGAATTGGACTATCTTTGGGAAGTTACCAAAGAAGAGTACTACGCCAAAGCCGAACTTCTATTAAAAACTTTGTAAAATAACATCTTTATGATACAGTTTTTATCTTTAAAATCCATCACTGCCAAATATTCTGATGAAATTAACACGGCGGTGGGGCGTGTTGTGGCGTCAGGTTGGTATCTCCAAGGCAAGGAGAACGAAACTTTTGAAAACAACTACGCAAATTACATTGGCTCAAAGTATTGCATAGGCGTTGCCAACGGTTTGGACGCGCTGATATGGATTGTGAGGGCGTACAAGGAGTTGGGCGTTTTCAACGATGGCGACGAAATCATCGTCCCTGCCAACACTTATATCGCCTCTATCCTCGCCATCACGGAAAACAACCTGAAGCCCGTTTTGGTGGAGCCGACGTTTGACAATTTGGAAATTGACGACTCCAAAATCGAGGAACGAATCACATCCAAAACAAAGGGCATTATGATTGTCCACCTCTACGGACGTTGTGCCTACACCGAAAAGATTGGCGCATTTTGCAAAAAATACAATCTCAAACTCATCGAGGACAATGCTCAGGCACACGGCTGTCGTTTTGGAGACAAAAGGACAGGTTCGCTTGGCGATGCCGCCGGACATAGTTTCTATCCTGGCAAAAATCTCGGTGCATTGGGCGATGCTGGTGCAGTAACAACAGACAATCAGCAACTTGCCGAATGTATCAGTGCATTGGCAAACTACGGCTCGCAAAAGAAATACGTCTTTAAATATTGCGGCAGAAATTCGCGTTTGGACGAGATTCAGGCCGCTGTTTTGGATGTAAAACTCAAATATTTGGACGAGGACAATGCTTGCCGTCAGAAGATTGCTGCATATTATTACAACAATATCAGCAACCCAAAAATCACTCTGCCGACTCGATTGGACAATGCGCAAAATGTCTATCACCTGTTCCCTGTGTTCTGCGAACAACGCGATGATTTTCAGCAATATCTTAAAGATAACGGAATCCAAACACTCATCCACTATCCCATTCCGCCGCACAAGCAGGAATGTTACAAGGATTGGAATGCAACCTCGTTGCCAACAACGGAAAAAATTCACAACCAGGAACTCAGTCTGCCTATTAGTCCGGTCTTGACATTGAACGAGGCGAAAGAAGTGGTAAGGGTTATCAATAATTACTAACGAGGATCCTTTTTTCTTATGAAAAAAGAAATAACAATTATTATTGTATCCTATAACAAAAGCAACTGTCTTAAAGAATGTATAGACAGTTGCCTTTCTCAAAAGTCTATTGATAATACAGAAATCATCATCGGCGATGATGGGTCTTCCGACGGATCAATTGATATAATAAAACAATATGCTGATGAATATCCTGATACCATAACGTATTTTGTGATGGAACGCATTATTACTGAACCTATAATAGGTTCAATAAGAGCGTCAAATGTCATCAAAACAGCATTGCAAAAGGCATCAGGTAATTTCATATATTTATTGTCGTGTGATGATTATATATGTGACAAAGATTTTATCTACAATGGCTCTAAAATTCTGAATCAGAATCCAGAAATAAAGGCTGTTGCAGCAAAGTCTTTTAAAAAAGTATTCTCCGATGGCAAGGAGATTGTTTGTACCGTCAAACCATATGCACCCCAAATATATTGGACAGGCGCGTACAACCATATTTCCTGTTATATTTTCCGAAAAAATTATGCAAGTGCAAATTTACTGGATAGATTCTGCGATGATACGGGACTTGAATATTCCTTTATTGGGAAATGGAAATATATCGATTCAATAGCATTTAATTACAGGCAAATTGACAACAGCATTATGCACAATTCTGATTTGCTCGAACTGAATTTGTTGGAAATGATGCTTTTTCAGGATTGTCTTAACCGCAAGAAATTGGCAAAAATATTTTCGCTATCACGATTTTACAGACCTTTGCATTATATGTTTAAACATCGCAATGAAATTACACAATCAAAATACGCAAAATATATCAGTAATTCCGAGAAATACGCCAATAATGTAATCAGCGAAATATTGGAATATGACGATTTTAGCATATTAAAGAAAATGACGTACAGACTTTACTTGTGTTACGGGGCATTTGTTACGTTGTTTTTTAAAATTATCAGAAAGATTTCGTAGTTCTTAAAGAAAATGCCAGACCAAACGCGAGAAGAACAAGAACAAAATAATAAATCATATCGGAGTATATTTAAAGCGACATCCATTTTTGGCGGTGTACAAGTTTATAAAATACTGATAAGCATAATAAGATCCAAATTTGTTGCCGTATTGTTGGGTCCGACAGGTATGGGATATATAGGCCTGTATCAATCTGCAATACAGATGATACAAAGTTTCTCGTCTTTTGGACTTTCTCAGAGCGCAATCAGGGATGTATCAGAAGCTAATGGCAGTGGTGACACCAAGCGTATTGGCCTGACAGTGTCTGTCGTAAAGCGGTTGGTTTGGATAACAGGTCTCTTGGGACTTGTGGTGACGGCTGTTTCTTCTCCTATTTTAAGCAAAACAACTTTTGGCAATTATGACTACACAATTCCGTTTGTTTTACTTTCAATCACACTGCTTTTAGACCAACTTAGTGCAGGACAGACAGTAGTTTTGCAAGGAATGAGAAAGCTAAGTTTTCTTGCGAAATCAACTGCAATAGGCTCAACAATTGGTCTGATAGTTTCTATCCCACTTTATTATTGGTTTGGCATACAAGGCATAGTTCCTACACTGATTCTCAACTCGTTAACGTTATTATGTTTGACATGGTATTTTTCAAAAAAAGTTGACATTGAAAAAAATTATATAACAAATAAGCAAACATTCCAATATGGGAAAACAATGTTAAAGATGGGCATTGCAATATGTATCAGCGGTGGTATTGTGCCAATGCTATTATCTTACATCTTGAGATGGTTTATTAGATATGAAAGCGATGTTTCACAAGTTGGTATTTTTTCTGCGGGTTTCGCTATTGTTAATACCTATGTCGGATTGATATTCAATGCGATGGCTACAGATTATTATCCCAGATTGGCGGCAGTTAATCGAGATAATAAGCAGTGTAATTCCATAATTAATCAGCAAGGTGAAATATCTGTTCTCATTCTTGCTCCAGTATTGGTGTCTTGTATAATTTTTATGCCGTTTGTCCTGGAAATAATTTATTCAGATAAGTTTTTATCAGCAAATGAATATATTATTTGGTCAACAGCAGGAATGATGTTCAAATTATTATCATGGTTAATCTCTTACTTTATTTTTGCAAAAGGCGAAACGAAACTTTTTGTTTCAAACGAGGTAATTACAAATATATATTTTCTACTCTTTAGCATTTTGGGTTATCATTTTTATAAACTAACTGGTTTAGGAATGGCTTTCTTGGTGTCCTACCTGATTTATAGCATACAAGTATATTTGATAGCCAGAAAACGTTATGGATTTTCATTCTCAAAATCTTTCAAAAAAGTGTACTCGATTCAAATTCTGATGGTAATAGCCGTATTTGTGACGGTGCTTCTATGTAAGTCCAATTGGATGTATCTGCCGACAGGTTTGGTGTTTGCTGTTTGCGCGGTGTACTCGTTGAGAGAGTTGGACAAGAGGATGAATGTTGTGAAGATAATAAAAGGGAGATTGGGAAGATGATAGATAAAATGTCACCTCTTGTAACCATTGTTACTGCATCATATAAAAAGTTCGAACATATATATGAAACTATCAAATCTGTTATTGATCAAGATTATTCCAATATTGAATACATAATAGCAGATGATGGTTCTCCGAATTTCCCTGAGAATAAGATAGTTGACTATATAAAGCAGAATGCACCTCGCCTAAATTATAAAATATATCACAGTAATATAAACAGAGGAACTGTTAAAAATATTAATTATGCCTTTAAAAACAGCGAAGGAGATTATATATTTCCATTATCATGTGGTGATTCTTTCTTTTCAAAAGACATAGTAAGTCGCATTGTAGATAGGTTTTCTACTACAAAAGCAAAACTAATTGTTACAACAAGGTTATTTCATGATAATTACAAGCCAATATGCTTGCTACCACATTATTATGATAGGAAAAAAATTGAGAATTTCGATACAAATCAGAAACAATATGAAGCTTTCATAACAAGACGATTTTATGCGATGGCATCAGGTAGTGTTATGTATTATACACGTGAATTATTGGAAGAATTAAATTATTTCGACGAAAAATATGTCTTATGGGAAGATGGACCTTTCCTTGCAAAATATTTGCAAAAATATCCTCTAACATTTGCATACGATATTATTTCAATATGGTATGAATATGGAGGTATGTCAACCAATAAAAAACAAAAAAATCAATTATTGTTAGCTGATGATATATTATTTGATAGAACAGAAAGATTGATGCATATTGACGAATTGGAAAGTAAAAATTATGTAAAATTTTGGTATGAATTGTCGTTGTGTACATGTAAAATGGATATACTAAAATTGAAAATAAAATATCCATTTGTATCACTATTCTACAAGAGTCTAAATATAAGAAATAAAATTAGTATCTACTTAGATAAAAAGATACTGAAAAAAATTGTGGTTCCTACGAAAATAAACAATTGATTTTTTTCATATCTCGTATTATTATGAAACTTCTCGTCATAATAGTTACATACAATGCCATGCAATGGGCGGAGCGGTGTTTCAAAAGTCTTCAAACATCAACAATAGTTCCTGATGTTTTTGTAGTTGATAATGGTTCGTCTGATGGAACACAAGCATATATTCAAGAATACTATCCCCAAACGATATTCCAACAAAGTAAAGAAAATCTTGGGTTTGGGGCGGCAAACAACATTGGGCTAAAATATGCACTTGAAAATAATTACGATTATGTCTATTTGCTAAATCAGGATGCTTGGGTAATGACCGATACGTTTGAAAATTTAATAAAAATTAGCGTGGAAAATCCTGAATATGGAATTATAAGTCCGATGCAAATGAATGCTGATATGTATCATATTGACAAGAATTTTTTAATGGACTATTTGATTATCAAAACAAGGAGTTCATAAATGATTTGTATAACAAAAATTTGAATGAAATCTATGAAACAACCCCATTTATAATGGCGGCGCACTGGTTCTTGACAAGAAGATGTCTTGAAAAGGTTGGATTATTTTCTCCAACATTTAAACATTATGGAGAAGATTGTAATTTTGCGGACAGAGTATTGTTCCATAGGTTTAAAATTGGAGTAACGCCCCTTCTAAAAGTTGTACATGACAGAGGGGAACGAATAGATAGTTATAAGAAAATAATGTACATGGGATATTTGAATTATGTCTGTGTTTTTTCTAATCCATTAAACACAAGATATTTTGCATCGTTTGCCAAAATGATAGCGGTGTTTGTGAAATATACAATTGACTATAAATCATTAAAAACAATTCTATATTTTTTCCGACTTCTTTTTAATATGCCAAAGATATTAAAAAACAAAAAAATATCCATGTTTTCGCATTGTGCATTTTATAAATAAGAATGATTACAACAAGGACAGAATTACATCATTATTTGGATTTGGACAAAAAGGCAAATGGTTATGAGAATAATTTTGTTTTCAAGGAGTATTTAAAAGGGAACATCTATTACGCCACGCTTTGGAATCAAATAAAAAAACTTAGGAAGTTGGAATATGCCCAAAATAATTATAAAAGCAAAGGTGGGGTATTTAGATTGTTACGTTTTTGGGTTAGGAAGTTTTTTTATTTCAGATTATGTCTGAAAAATGAAATTTATATTTGTCCAAATGTCTTTGATAGTGGATTGCGTATAGAACATCCTGGTTTTGTGTGGGTTGACAACTCATCAGTAATTGGGAAAAATTGTACTATATTACCGCGTGTTTTGTTAGGCAAGAAACATCCAGGTATTCAACCTCCGATGATTTTTATAGGCGACAATTGTTACATTGGTACAGGTTCTACAATCCTTGGACCAGTAAAAATAGGAAATAATGTTACCGTTGCGGCGGGGGCTGTTGTAGTAAAAGACGTGCCTGACAATTGTGTTGTGGCTGGCAATCCCGCCAAAATTATAAAGCATAAATAACTATGAAGTGTTTTTAATGTATTCATCGTTCAATAAAAATGTGGATAATATCATCTATAATAACAATTTTTTTAGCACATTTAGCTGAAAATAATTATAACAAAAAGGGGGGATATAAATTATTTCTATTCCTAATTGTTATAGTTAACACAATTATATGGGGACTTAGAGACATTGGTGTCGGAACCGACACCTTGAATTATATCGACTCATATTTTAATGCCGCAAAATCACTTACAAGTTTTAAAGATTTTTTTTCTGTGTACACAGATAATTTTGATAAAGGATATTTACTCCTTGCGTATTTATCTTCATTATTTGGTGAAGAATCCAATTCTTTGATGTTTTTTACGGAATTATTTATTATGTCTTTTGTCGTAATGGGATTATATGAATTGAAACAAAAATATAATTATAGTATTACAGAGTTTATGTTTTTTTTTGTTGTGCTGTACCAAATTCACGTTATAAATCTAATGCGTCAATTTTGCGCAATATCTCTTTTATTTTTTGGATATACATTATTGCTGCGAAACAAATACATATTATGGCTCATATGTCAGATATGTGCGTATTATTTTCATTCGACATCCATTATTTTCATAACAATTCCATTAGCGTATATATTGATGAATACAGCAAATACATTTAAATCGATATATTTGTATATCGTTATAGGAATTGCATTAAGTTTTAGTATTTTTAACGAATATATTTTATCATTCTTAGGAAATTATCACATAATCAAAGATACATATATCGATGTATATGGAAAGTATTCACAATTTAGTGCTGGCAGCAACAGGATTACTTTTTATATAAAAAATTTGTTGTTATTGACAATTATTTATTTACTTTACAAAAACAAGAATAATAAAAAAGAAGTCTTATATGTTTTATTTCTGACTTTTTGTTTAAATTTTTGTTTCCTATTATCCAATTATGTATTAACATCATTTGCAAGACTGTCACACTACTTTTATTTTATGTTTATAACATATTTGGTAATAGCAGCAAAACAACAAAAAAAGACAATTAAAAGTCTATACAATATATTCATTGGAATTTCAATTTTTTCTTTTTTAAGGGAACTCTACACAAACTATTATGGAGACTATGACGATTACAACTATCTTTATCTTGTCTATAAATCTCAAATATTAGGAATAGAATAAAAAATGATTGTATGTTGTTATGTCCATGAAAACAAAATTTTTATATGTTTTGGTGTCTAATTTAGCGGATTATTATTCAGAGCAGTGTTACCTGTCGATTTGTTCGCTCAAATTGAAGAATCCCAATGCATTCATTTCTTTGCTTGTTGATGAACAAACAGCACTGTATTTGGAACAACATTTCATAATACTTATCCAATCTGTAAATGAGTATAAGGTTGTAGCATTAGATCACCATCTTAGTAATAAAGAGAAATCGCGTGTATTGAAAAGTTCTATGCGGCAACAAATAAACGGTGATTTTTTATTTATTGATTGTGATACTGTAATATGTGATGATTTGTCTGAAATAGAACAAATCGAAGGTGATATTGCATGTGTGTTGGATTCACATATTTTAGTCAGTGATCATTGGGCGAAAGATTGGATGAAAAAGAATAATAAAAAATGTGGGTTTATAGAATCAATAACAAAAGAAAAACATTTTAATAGCGGCGTAATATATTGTAAAGATACTTCGCATACAAGAGTTTTTTTTGAAGATTGGTCAAGACTGATGAAGCAATCTATAGCTTCTGAAGTTTACATTGATCAACCAGCATTTAATCACGCGGATACAATAAACGGCAATTTAATAAAAGAATTACATGGTAAATGGAATTGTCAATTGGTTCAAGGTGGTGTCAAGTATCTTGCTGAAGCAAAAATCATACATTATTTTGCATCGCAAAAAAAATTTAGAAGTCCTTATCTGTTGGCAGACAAAAATATACTGAAAGACATTCGTAACAAAAAGGGATTATCAGAAAGATGTATTTCATTGCTAAATAATCCGAAAAATGTAATAGATGAAAAAACACGATTACTAAGCCCTGATGTACCTACGGAATTGTTTTTTCAACATCCTTTTTTTGAACTCGTATATATTTATAATAACCATAAATTGATTTACCAATTAATTCGGATTGTATGTTTCCTTTTGGGAAAATTACACAAATAATAATACTGCATTATTCCCATTATAATGTATGAGCATCCATCTTTAACAATTACAGATTCTTATTATTTAGACATTTGTTCTTCTGATTTTAAAACTATCAGCTTTAATATCATAACACAGGCCTATGCTCATCGTCAATTCCCGTTTCCTTACCCAGAAAATCACTGGCGTTCAACGTTTCGCAATTGAAATATCATTGCGACTAAAAGACTTGTTGAAAGAAAATGTGTCGTTTGTTGCACCAGGCAATGTCATTCAACCGAAAATTGCAGAACAGCTTAATGTGCAAATCGTAGGAAAACATACAGGTCATATATGGGAACAGTGGGATTTGCCTCGATATTTGAAAAAAAATGGGAGTCCTTTGTTGCTGAATTTGTGCAATTTAGCTCCGTTGCATTATAACAATAAAATATCAACAATTCATGATGTTTCATTTGTTAGGTATCCGCAGACATTTTCAAAGAAATTTTTGTTATTTTACAATTTTATGATACCTAAGATAATATCATCTTCAAAAATGATTTTGACGGTAAGTGAGTTCTCAAAACGAGAGATAATTGATGTTTATGGAACTGAAGAAAATAAGATAGAAGTCGTTTATAATGCGGTAAATCAAAATTTTAAACCAATTAATCAATGAAAAAAACGAATGGTTATTTCTTAGCAGTTTCTTCATTGAATTACAGAAAGAACTTTGTTGTTGTATTACGAGCTTTTGATAAGTTTTGTGAATATAATAGCGAAGGAGATTTGTTTATCATTGGCGATTTGCAATGCGATTCGTTTAATGGCGTAGATATTTCATCTTACAAACAAAACAATCGAATAAAATTTCTTGGGCGTGTAAGCGATGAAGAACTTATCAACTATTACCGAAATGCTGTTTGTTTTATTTTTCCATCACTATACGAAGGTTTTGGAATCCCTGTAATTGAAGCACAGGCATGTGGTTGTCCTGTTATTTCGTCCAATAGTAGTTCTCTTCAAGAAGTGTTAGGCGAAAGTGCAATAATATGTAATCCAACGGATATTGAAGGTTTTGCCAATGCTATGAAATCGATATATGAAGATGACACTCTGAGAAACACCATCATCAGCAAAGGTTTTGAAAATGCAAAACGCTTTTCGTGGGAAAAAAGCGCAAGAAAAATTGTATCCATAATTACAATTTAAATTATGTCTACTTATAAACTTCTTTGGCTTTCATCCCTGCGTGGTCTGATGGTTTTCCTTGTTTTTTTTAGTCATCAGACATATTTAGGATTGCCGTATGATGCGAATTTTGTAATTGGCAGGATTGGCGTTGCAGGATTCTTCCTTATGGCGGGATATTTGGCTTTGTCATCGCTGCGGAAACGCTCTGTATGTCAATTTGTTTTCAATCGATTTCTGAGGATTTATCCTATATTCTGGTTGCTTGCAATTGCAACATGGTCTTTGACGGACAGCTTTTCTTTCTCAACATTACTTGCAAATATGACATTATTCCATCAGTTTATTGGTTTCGAACAAATAATTGGTGCAAGTTGGATGTTGCCGATTATGGTTGTTTTTTTTGGAATACAGGCTGTCTTTCACAACAAAATAGAAAAGCATTTAGATATGATTTTTGCTATATTAGCATTGGGTGCAATTGTGTTGGGCATACTGCGATACGCCACAGGGAAACCTTTCCCAACGGCTTTTTTTCTCCTGCAACTTTTGGGTCTCATTGGATTTCTTTGGAAAAAACAAGAAGCCTTGCCATTGAAATATATTGTCTCCTTTGAGATTGTTCTTGTAGTAGCATCTTTGTTGTCGTATGGGGAAAAAGTTATATGGTATTTCGTGGCATATAATATCGGTGGTCTCCTTTTCGGTTTATTTATGAAAAAGAATTTGTCGTCTAAAGTATTAGATAAATTCGGGTCATTTGAATTCACATTTTTTTTAGGAGCGGAAATCCCGACATTAATGCTTGGAAAAATCGGTATAAATTTGGACGAAGTCAATCCCTATTTACATTTCGTTATTAGTTTTTGTTTGACACTATTGTTGTCATATTTCATAACAAAATGGATAGAGAATCCATTACTTGCGTGGGGAAAGAAAATAGAAAATGAAAGATTAAAATAAAAACAATTGTTAATCTACAATGCGCATCCTCCATATCTCAAAATATTACTTTCCCTATATCGGCATTTTTTGTAAAAAAAATTTTGTCAAATAAAAAAATATCCGTAATATTGCGCCATTATGGACAAGCTAGAGCTATCGGACATATTGAAGGGATTGCCAGGCATATCGTCGGTGGAGGGTGCTAATCTCCACGAAAACTGCGTGGTAGAACTTCATCGACACAATCATTCGTCGCCAACAACATTACAATTGTCTGGCGAAAGAGATGTCGATGTTAGTTTGGTATGGACAGACAGTTTCGACGACGTACTTGACAGGACATACGCCGACAGACAATGCTCTATTGAACGCTCAGCTGTGTGTATCAGCGTATTACTTGCCTTGAAACACACCGATTATACGGTGATAGAACGTTCGCGCAAAGGTACAGGATTTGATTATATGCTTGGCTATAAAGACGACTTCTTTTATAATCCGAAGGCTCGTTTAGAAATATCTGGCATCAGCGAGGAAAAACGTTCCAATACGCTGAAAGCAAGGTTCGAGCAAAAATCACGGCAGACAGATATTTCCGACTCGTCCAATATGCCGGCATACATATCAATTGTGGAGCTAAAAACACCACAGGCACTGTTCAAACAAAAGACACAAAAAGGATGAAAGACATAAGGACATTACATAATGAGGCTATGGATTTAGCTTTGCAGGGAGACATCGCCGCCGCACGTGCCGACGGAAAGGACGATGCCTGTCGTTATTATGCAATGGCCTTTGAAAAGGAGCAGGAGGCGGCGCTTCTTGCAGATTTTCTTCACAATCCGGAACCAGGATTGTCGATATTGTACCGCAGTGCAGCGAGTCTCGCGCTCCAATGTGGAAAACTTAGGGAAGCAGAACGGCTTGTGGCAAAAGCACTTAGCGGCAACCCATCTTCTGAAATAGCAACCGAACTCCGTGACTTGCTGCATCAAATTTATGCCGAAGCAGACGACAAATCCGATGAAATCTACGAAGTACGGATTACGGCGGCTCAACGTCCCAAAATTCAGATACTTGTACAGCAACTCGGTCTTCCCGTGGTATCAGTTCGCAAAGCAATGGGACACGTTGCTCTATAAAACTTATTTTGCTATTACTTTCGTTGAAGGATTAACCAACTTTTATATTGAGGATTCAAATCAAAAGAGTTAGTTTTTATTTAAACAGTTGTAAAATATATCGCACATAGCTCTTATTATCTTCAACAAAGATAAATAATACATTACATATAATATTCTATTATATGCGCATCCTCCATATCTCAAAATATTACTTTCCCTACATCGGCGGCGTGGAAAACATCTGCAAATACATCGCCGACAACACTCAAAATCACGAAGTTGCTATATTGTGTTTCAACGATGGGAAAAAGAACGTTATTGACGAAGTGGATGGCATTAGAGTCTATCGTGTAGGCAATTGGCTTAATATTTCGCGGCAGGCGTTGTCGTTGAGATATTTTTCGATGATGAAAAAAGCATTGCGAGAATTTAAGCCTGACGTAATACAATTTCATTGGGCAAACCCATTTCCCGCATCAATACTTTTGACGTTGATGCCCAAAGACGTGAAACTGATTGTGCATTGGCACATGGATATTATCAAACAGTCTGTGATATACCGCTTTATAAAGCCCATTGAAACTGCATTGCTAAAAAGGGCAGACATCATCGTTTGTACAAGTCCTTGCTATGCAGAATACTCGCTGCCATTACAGCCTTTCAAGGACAAAATTCGGATAGTACCAAATGCTATGGACGAATCAAAATTTAATCTTTCCGACAATGACGAGATTAGTAATTGAACAATTGAAGGAGAAATACAATCACAAAAAAATTGTTTTCTTTGTAGGAAGGCATATTGAGTACAAAGGACTTCCTTATTTGATTGACGCTGAGAAGTTTGTAAAATCAGATTGCGTGTTTTTGATTGCTGGCAATGGTCCTCTGACCGAAAAGATAAAATCGTCTTGTCAATCGGAGCGTGTATTCTTTGTTGGAAGGCTGTCCGATGACGAATTGCTGCAATATCACTACGCTGCCAATGTTTTCGCATTTCCATCAATTACCAAAAACGAAGCTTTTGGTGTCGCACTTGCAGAGGCAATGTATTGTTATACTCCCGCCGTCACTTTCACGATAGAAGGAAGTGGTGTCAATTGGGTCAATCTCAATGGGATAACAGGTATCGAATGTCCTAATCGCGACTCAAAGGCATTCGCAGCCGCCATTGACACAATTCTCTCTGACGATGCACTTGCCGCGAAATACGCAAAAGCTGCGCACGAAAGAGTGGCGGAGAATTTTACGATTACCAAAATGATGGAAAAAATGAACGAAGTGTATAAGGAATTGGAATAATTCACGATAATTTATTTGTAATTCACGGTAATTTTTGTTCAAAAAAGCCGCCGTAAGGCGGTAATTAACGTTCAAAAAACAACGAATATGAAACCCCTAAAAATCTCCGTCGCTGGCACTGGCTACGTCGGCCTCTCTATGGCGACACTTCTCTCGCAGCACAACGACGTAACCGCCGTTGACGTAATCCCCGAAAAAGTCGAGAAAATCAACAAGCGTATTTCTCCGATTCAGGACGAATATATCGAGAAGTTTTTTGCGGAGAAGACGCTTAGGCTTACCGCAACTCTTGACGGCGCTACGGCTTATAAGGATGCGGATTTTGTGATAATCGCCGCGCCGACTAATTATGACCCAGTGAAAAACTTCTTTGACACGCACTGCATTGAGGATGTCATTGACCTTGTCCTGAGTGTCAATCCCGATGCCGTGATGGTCATCAAGAGTACGATACCTGTGGGATATTGCCGCAGCCTTTATATAAAATACGCCGCGAAAGGTGTCAAGAAATTGAACCTTTTGTTTTCGCCGGAATTTTTGCGCGAATCGAAGGCTTTGTACGACAATCTCTATCCGTCGCGAATCATCGTCGGCGTTCCCAAAATCATCAATAAGCCTGAATTCAAGGATGAGAATGACGCCATACAACGCCTTGCAGATGTGAAATTCCTTGAAGAAAAGGCGCGTCAGTTTGCAGGATTGTTGCAGGAAGGCGCAGTCAAGGAAAACATTGACACCCTTTTTATGGGAATGAAGGAGGCAGAGGCGGTCAAATTGTTCGCCAACACCTACTTGGCTTTGCGCGTAAGTTATTTCAACGAATTGGACACATACGCCGAAGTAAAAGGTCTTGATACACAATCAATTATCACTGGCGTTGGTCTCGACCCGCGCATTGGCACACATTACAATAATCCCAGTTTTGGTTACGGCGGCTACTGTCTGCCGAAGGACACAAAGCAACTCCTCGCCAACTATGCCGACGTGCCGCAAAATATGATGACGGCAATTGTTGAGAGCAACCGCACACGCAAGGATTTCATTGCAGATCAAGTGCTTAGAATTGCTGGTTGGTATGATTATAGTACAGAAAATCAGTACAGCGGTCGCCGCGAGCCTGTTACAATTGGCGTTTACCGTCTGACGATGAAGAGCAACAGCGACAATTTCCGCCAGAGCAGCATCCAGGGCGTTATGAAGCGCATCAAGGCTAAGGGCGCAACGGTTATCATTTACGAACCTACGCTCAAAGACGGCGACGATTTCTTTGGCTCAATCGTGGTCAACGACATTGAAAAGTTCAAGTCGCAGAGCCGCGCAATCCTTGCAAACCGTTATGATGCTATACTCGACGACGTGAAGGACAAGGTTTACACAAGGGATATTTTCAAGAGGGATTAATCGAAATAACATTTTTTTACATAAGTTTTGCCGAACCTTTCAAAATAATCCTGTATTTTTGTTGAAATAAAAAACTACAAACTATTCAATTATGGGACAATATTTGGCAATAGGAATCGACCACAAATATGTTGTTTCGCAGGATAGCGCGGAGAAGGTTGCTTTGCCTCGAAGGCAAAATAATAATGGAAGAATACGGCAGAATTTTTGGGCTCTTGTCCGATTTGCTTGCCGAGAAATTCTCAAAATACAAATTGGCTAAGACCTTTAATGTGTATATAACAGGATAACCGTTCATTAATCTTCCCAAAACAACCCATAATCCTCTCCCCTATTAATCAACGATTTACAAAAAAAGGAAGCCGCAATTCTTCTTGCGACTTCCTTTTTTTATTTCTATACCTCCTTCAACAAAAACAACATATAAAAAGGTATTGTAAGCAATGCATCGTTGCGTCCGATATTATAATCGCCTACTTTGATGGCGTGGTGGATATGATAGTGTTCGGGGTGTTTCAATACGGTTTGCAACGATTTGGCATTGCCAGTGCGCGCTTTACATTCCAATGGACAACATTCGCCTTTGTAACGGATGAGAAAATCGAGTTCGAGTCCGCCTTCTTTCTGAAAATAATACAATTTGCGTCCCATCTTGCCAAGAATATCAGCCGCAAGGCTCTCATACACAGCACCTTTGTAACCGTGCAAATTGCCTTGTAGAATACTCCACGCCGTCCCTTCCTCCAACATACTCACCAGCAACCCGATGTCAGCCATATAAACCTTGAAAACATCGGGCAGTGCGTTGCCGCCCAAAGGCAGTTCGGTAATCGAAGTATTGTAACAACGGTGAATGATGCCCGCATCTTCTATCCATTGCAGGCTACCCAAATACTGCGCGGAACGTCCACCCTTGCGAATGGCAGAATATTGGAATTTCTTATTTTCTTTCGACAACTGCGCGGGAATAGAATCAAAACATTCTCGAATACGGGTTTTGTCGTCTTGACGCGCATACTTCAACATATCGGCTTTGTAGGTATCCACTATCCCACGTTGAACCTCCAAAACATCGTTCATATTGTTGGTTTTCAGAAAAGCGACAACCGCTTCCGGCATACCACCAACCACCACATAGCGCAGCAAAAGATCGCGCATCCGTTGATGAATACCTTCATTGACAGGCGATTCGTTTTTTAGACAACTGCTAAGATAATCAATATGTTGATCCTCAATGCCATTTGCCCACAGCCATTCTTCAAAATCCATAGGATACATTGTAACAATCTGTTCAAAACCGACCGGAATTGAGGCGTCGTCTTCCTCATTCTGCTCGTCCTTCGTCTTATAACCATTGACGCCAAGCAACGAGCCTGTGCAGATGACATCGTAACGTCCGTCAAGTTTAAAATACTTCAATGAGGCACGCGCATTGGGACATTCCTGAATCTCGTCAAGCACCAGACAAGTCTTACCGGCAACGAATTTTGCGCCCTTGATGCCGGCACTAATAGTCAACGTCAACGTATCCACATCGAGCGAGCCAGCGAAGAAGGTTTTGTACACCTTGTGCTCGTGAAAATCGAGATATACAACATACTGATAGTTTCGTCGGGCAAAATCCACGACGGAACTTGTCTTGCCACACTGTCGGCAACCTTTGATTACCAACGGCTTACGACCATCTTTCTCCTTCCAACGCTGGAGCGTTTCTTCTATCTTTCACCTATACATAATTGCACTTTTCGGGGCGACTTTTTATCGCTTCGTTACACTTTTCGGGGCGAGTTTTTGTCGCATTGTTACACTTTTCGGGGCGAGTTTTTGTTGAAACCTTACACTTTTCGAGGCGAGTTTTCGGGACAAAGATACACTTTTCGGGGCGAGTTTCCAAATTTTGATGGATTATTTTTGTGAAAAAATTAAGAAGAATCGCCTCATCTTTTCATTTTTTTTAACAACGTACTATCCAAAAAATCCTGTAACTTTGCCAGCGACAAACTCCACCAAACCATTCGCCATAATGAACGAAGCCACTACATACACCGACGAGGCGATAATGACTATGTTTGCCGACCCGAAGACGCGGGAGGCGGCATTCAGGATTATCGTCAAACAATTTGGCACACAGTTGTATAGCCGCATCCGCACCATCGTAGGCACTCACGACGAGACCGACGATGTGCTGCAAAACACCTTTATAAAGGCGTGGCGGTCGTTAGACAGATTTAGGCTCGAATCGACGCTGTACACGTGGCTATTCCGCATCGCAACCAACGAGGCTCTCACATTCGTAAGGCGCAGCAACAAGTCAGTTGCCCTCTCCATCAACGACGACGATATGAAAATCACCCTGCCCGCCAACGATATGGAAAGCAGCGAGACCGGCGACGAAATCGCGGAAAAGTTGCAGTCGGCGGTGGAACGCCTACCCGAAAA
>Ga0247610_10003367_pt1 | contig 17610 bp, 13 predicted proteins | sample 174DNAGHGhighgp2_FD_193483 | JGI IMG/M metagenome (GOLD analysis project Ga0247610, IMG submission 193483) | Sheep rumen microbial communities from Palmerston North, Manawatu-Wanganui, New Zealand - 1742 DNA GHGhigh gp2 | ecosystem: Host-associated > Mammals > Digestive system > Stomach > Rumen... | reverse complement strand
AATGAGACATAATAGCTAAAGAACTTACAAAACAGAAAAAAGTTGTAATGGACATTATTAAATACCACTACGAAAATTTTTATATAAGAGTCAAAAATAATGAATTAACCATTTCATTCATCGTTTTATTTGCTTATTGAATTCATATAAAACTTAACTTAGATTATTCAGTTATTTACTCTGCTGCTATAAAAAATTCTTTATTTAAAAATTATTTTGAGTTAATCTTTAATAATCGTAATTTTAAATTCTTTACAACTAAAAACCAAGATTTAAAATTTTTAAAAGAGAAATTGCCAAAAATTATTGCAAATTCTTCTAATGACATAGCTCTTTCGATTAGCAAAATTTTTGACTCATACAATGTTTCAATTCAATTTAAAAATCTTAATACTTTTGTTAAACTGATTTTATATTTTTTTGCTTTAAATGACAATGTTAAACCTTTTAATTCAGAATTAAGAAAAACCTTAAACAATATTGAAGATTATAACAACAATGTTGACATATTTCTTTATAGTTTAGAAATTTATAGAAAAGCTAGAGATGCTTTTGCAATTTTTGATTGTGAAAATTTAGCAAATATAATAGTTGCTATCAACCGGTTAGCACAATATTTAGTGGACAAATAGGCATAACTTTTTTGTTTGTTTAATATACATTTTATTTATGTAACATTGATTTTCAATTAATTTTTTTCAACTATTACATCTCATCTTTTGTATTAAATTTTAAAGAAATCTAGCAACTAAAAATCAGTAGAATTTGACAATAAAATGTATAATTTATATGGGGAGGAAATGCATATGAAAAAAACAAATAATAAAATATCCAATTCAACTGATAACTTGGTTGAAATGATGGATGGATATTTTACAAAAGGTGCATATCATTTAAACGTTAACGTTCTATCACGTGAAACTTTATTAGATGCACAAAAACATCCTGAAAAATATCCTCAATTAACTGTTCGTGTTAGTGGTTATGCTGTAAACTTCATTAAGTTAACAAAGGCTCAACAAGATGAAGTAATCAGTCGTACATTCCATAAACACATGTAATTGTTTAAAAATTATTTAACTAATGAGTAAAGAATGCATATATTGCATTCTTTTTTATTTATGAATATAATAATAAATAGGTTATAAACGGAGGAAAAACTTAATATGAGTAGAATTGATTGAGATGAATTCTGAGATGATGTTGCTTTTGGTTATTCAGATTATTATGAACAAAAGAAAAGATTTAAAACATTAAGTTTTGGTGTCCCAAAAAGAAAAGAAAATAGTTAATTATGAAAAAGTTGACAATTCCATACTTTCAAACAGAAACTTTTGGGGCTGTAGATGGCCCAGGAGTAAGATATGTGGTGTTTGTTCAAGGTTGTTATTATCGATGTCTATTCTGTCACAATCCAGAATCATGAGATTTAAACAGAAAAGTTAAAAGATTCACTGCAGACGAAATTATTGAAAAGTACAAACACAACATTGAATTCTATAAAAATGGTGGAATTACTATCTCTGGTGGTGATCCGACTGTTTATTTAGACTTTTTAATTGAGTTAGCTAGAAAATGTTACGAACAAGATATTTCTCTTGCTATTGACACTTCGGGAGTTAACTTTACTAAATCAACAGAATCTAAACATAAAAGAATCTGTGAATATAATCCTTTATGAATTGTTGACATTAAACAAATCAATCCAAAAAAACATAAAGAACTAGTGGGAATTGCAGAACAGAGAGAAATTAATTTAATTAAATTCTTAGAAACTAATAAACAACGATTTTGAGTTAGACAGGTTTTATTGCCTAAATATACCGATAATAAAGAAGATTTAATAAAATTAGGTGAATTTATTGGTTCACTAAAATACATGGAGCGCTTTGAATTGTTACCATACCATAATATGGCAATACCTAAATACAAAGAAATGAAGATTAAATATCCATTGATGGGAATTAATCCCCCAACACAAAAACAAATTCAAAAAGCTGTGGAATACATTAAACAAGGACAAAAAAATAAAAAATAGTTATGAAATTAGTCAAGAAAACAAAAAATTTATATTTTTTTGAATGTGATTCAAAAAAAGAACTAGATACGCTTGTTACAAAACAAGTAACTAGTGATATAAGAGATAAAAGCCATACTACTTTGCTCTTAACTCCATCACATGAGTTAGAGAAAATTTATGAATCTATTATCTGCGATTATAAAAATCGTTTAGTAGGTTTTAAATCTGCATGCGCTTATATAACTGAAGAGTTTTTAGATTTAGATCACCCAATAATTCATTTATCAACACGCAAATGAATGAATACTCATTTATTTGATCATGTAAATATCAAAAATAAACACATTCATTATCCAACTGATTATGGTAATGTTGAATATTCACAATACGATCGTCAAATTTGAAGAATTGGTGGTATTGATTTAACTTTATTAGTTATGAAACATGATGGAAATCTAACTTCTTATGATTTTTTGAATGATTCTAATAATCTAACTCATGCAGTCAAGTTAGAGCAAAATGAAATTGATGCATTTGCTAAATGTTATAAAGCACCAAAAAACAAAGTTCCAAAGTTTATGGTTTCAGTTGGAATGCGTTCATTGTTAAATACTAAACGAATTGTTATTTATGCTACTGGTCCAAAATGTGCTGAAGGAATTTTAGCTTTAAGTAAAGGCACAATAAATAATAAATATCCTTGCACTGCGCTTATAAATCATCGAGATGTTCGAATCTTCATGGACAAGTCAGCATCTAAATTATTAAGAAAAGATAACCAATAATGGTTATCTTTTTTATTGCTTAGCTTTCGATATCGCTTTTAATGATTGCTCGTATTTAATCTTGTCAATGTATTTAAGTTTATAAAGTCATTTAATTTCTTTTTTAGACAAGTTTGATAAATCACTTTCCATATATTTTAACTTTTCATTTTTATATTGATCTGTTTCAAAATATAAAAATCTTGATTCATTAAATATACCTGCTAAGAAAATTGAAAAAACAATCATTAAAACTATACCAATTACAAAACAAACAATTCCACCAGCAAAAAGTCCAACATTGTCAGGTCATGTATATGGAGTGTCCGGATTAAACCTTAATCCACCTAATGTAAACATCAATGCTGCAGCTATAAAAAATAAAAAAATACCAAAATAAATACCAACAGAAGTTCATCTTCATTTTAATCTTGATTGCTTAGAATAATGAATATATATGTATTTATGAGCTAATTTTTTGATTAGGCTTTCTTTTTTACTTACGTTTTTCATATTAATATGCTCTTGCAAAATAAACAATATATTTAGCTTTTTTGCCAGTTAAGAAGCAAACTAGTTTTGTGTCATCCTTAAGTTCTTGTTTAATACATCTTGGAGTTGCACCAAACATTTGTTTAATTTTCTTTTCATCTTTTTCATCGCCTGCTCAAGGAGCAATAACCAATTTTTTTTCATCAATCGCTTTTTTAAAATCATCAATATTGTCAACTTCAATAGTTTTTGATTCTAAGTTTTTCTTTGCAGCTTGGTATAGATTGTTTTGGAAAATTGGAATTAGTTGTTCAATTTTATTTTCCACTTTATCTAAATCACATACTTCTTTAGTTAGAGTATCTCTTCTTAAAATAGTAACTCTATTTTCTTTTAAGTCATTTGGTCCAACAATAATACTAAATGGCACACCTGTTACTTCGCTTTCTGCTGCTTTATAGCCAAAACTCTTATCTGTTAAATCCACTTTAACACGATATTTACTTAATGTCTTAGCTAACTTGTTAGCTACTTCAGTAACTTTTGGTTCTTTATGAACGAATAAACCAAGAATTGCAATTTGTGTTGGAGCAATACCAAAAGGTAATTTTAATCCATGGTCATCAGAATGAGACATAATAATTGCACCAATTAATCTTGTGCTTGCACCAGTCGATGTTTGGTAAACATATTCAAGTTTATTATCTTTATTAGTAAACTGAATATCGTAAGTTTTAGCAAAACTTTGACCTAAATAGTGCGAAGTACCACATTGAAGTGCTTGTCCATCTTGCATTAGCGCTTCGATTGTGTAAGTATTTTCAGCACCAGCAAATCTTTCACCAACAGTTTTTTCTCCTTGTAAACAAGGAATTAATAAAACTTTAGTTACAAAGTCATAGTATTCATCTGCCATTTTTTTAGCTTGTTCTACAGCCTCCGCTTTAGATGAGTGAATAGTATGAAGCTCATGTCAAAAGAATTCAGTAGTTCTTAAAAATGGACGTGTATTCTTTTCAGCACGGAATACATTACATCATTGATTAACTTTAACAGGTAAATCATTGTATGAAGTCACAATTTTTTTAAAATAATCACAGAATAATACTTCGCTAGTTGGACGAACAACATAAGGATCAGATAAAGTTTCTTGTCCTTTTTTAGTTACTAAAAAAACTTCTGGAGCAAAGCCTTCAACATGTTCCTTTTCTTTCATAAAATCAGAAAATTTAATGAATGTAGGTAATGCTACATTTAAAATTCCATGTTTTCTATATCTTCTATCTAATTCCTCTTGAATTTGTGTTCAAATTGCCCAACCATTTGGTCTAAAAATAGTTTCTCCTTTAATTGCAGAATAACCTACTAATTTGGCAGCAGTAATTAAATCTGTATACCACTGAGCAAAATCTTTACTTCTTGGTGTTATCTTCTCTAAAGTGTTCATAAGCATATTTATTATATTTATAAATATTCAAATTTTGAGACGCTTTATTGATTAAGATCTTAAATCTTTTTACTCAAAATTGAATTTAATTTTGAAAAATATTATGTTAAAAAATTATTAATTATTATTGGGATAGTTTATGAATAAATTCTTAGTGCATAAAGACACACATAAGACTTCTGACTTAAAACAAAAAGCTCATCTTTCTTATCAGTGATAAAAAAGCAAGGTTTACTATCGCTGCAACTATTTGCATAAATAGTTGGTAAAACAAATCAAGTTGTTTTACCAGCACGAGTTATATCGTGAACCAGACTATTATAGTTCGGCAAGTGCTTATAAGCAACCTTGTCGCTCACTTTTTTAAAGTCCAATATTCATCCATTTTCAAGGGATTCGTTTTGATTGGCAAATAATCTGTTCCAATCTTTTTAAACTCGCTCGGACTTAACATTCCATTCTCCTTAAGTCCTCGTGTTTTAACATAGTAGTTATATCCTAACGCTCCAACTGTAATCGCTCATAGCGTAACCGCTATAATAAATAAATTTGCGTTCACAAATCAATTAGTTTTATTATGACTAATAGTGTTAAATATCAAAGTTGCTAACCCAACTAAAGATATTCATAGCAACCCATAAAATATGATTGCTAATACCACTATTAAAATTGATTTTTTACTCGACTTTTATCCATAAAAATCTTATAGCATTTTTATTCCCAAAAGTAAGCAGGATAATAGCAAAAAAATGGCTACCAAATTAAAAGTTTATATATTACTATATAATATATAAAATTGGTTACCATTTTCATTTGCTCCCACCCCCATAAAAGCTCCGCTTTTTGCAATTTAGTTATGATATAATTAGAATATGAAATTTTACGATGTTAAAAATATATTAGAAATATTGTTTGCCAATGGAGAATATGAATTAGATAACAGGATTGAGAAAGTGCCTGCAAAAATTAACAATTCATATTATGGATATCAAAATGCTACTGCTGAGTGATATATGATTAAGAGATGGTCTTATCATAAAGAAGTAGTAAAATTTTTGTGTTCATTAAAATGGCTTGATGTTCGCACGGATACAATTAATGAAATAATTAAAAAGAATTCCATAAATAAAGATGATGAGTGTATGTTACCAAAAGAAGAGTTTGATAAATTAAACTCATGGTTTACTTCTGTAAAAAATAAATATGATACTATGAAACCAATTATTAATGAGATTTCTTATGCTGGTTATGATGAAAATGATTTATCATTTGAATTACATGAAAACATCTCATTAATAGATTTGCAAATATTACTTGAGAACATTAAAAAATTTGGTAATAATTTAGCAAAATTGTTCAATCTAGAAGAAAATTCAATATTAAAATTCAAACACTTTGATATAGGAAGCAACGATTTAATTATTGAAATATTAGCTGGTTCTTTAAGCGGTGTGATTTCATCAGTTGTCATTCTTTGTATTAAAAAAATATGGAATAAATTCAAAGAGTTATTCATCAAAAAAGCAGACGCAGCAAATCCAAAATTTGAAAATAATATCGATAATGAAAAATATAAAATTTTATTAGAGCATGCTAAAAAAACTAATTTTGGTGAACAAGAAATTAGTGAACAGTTAAAAAAACAATTAAATGACAAATATATAGATGAAATATATCAAAATGTTAAACAGACAAGAATATCAATAAATTCAAAGTATAAAAAAGATTTCACTGATAATGATAAAAAATTAATTGAAAAATTGTATTCAATTTATGAACAAATAAATTCTATTAGTAAAGTTTCTTTAATTAAAAGTTACCATAAATTAAAAGGCATTAACCAAAATAATGTTCTAGAATCAAATGAACTTCTTAATATTGAAATAAAATATTTAAACCAAAAATATGATGAAGCTATTAACAAACTTCAAAAAAAAGAAAATAGCCCAAAGCAAATTGACAATAACAATAAGAAATAACTTATCTCACTAACTCTTCTTCTTGCTCTACAACTTTTTCTTTTTTCTTATCTTTAGATAAGCTAAACTTCAAAGCTTTTTGTTCCAGTAATTGGAAGTCACAACATAATTGTTGTAGTCTTGGATTAAATTTATATGTTTTATAAAATGATGTTGCTTTGTCTAATATTTCTTTCTTTTTAGTTTCAGAGTTAATTTCTTCTCTTTGAACTTTTAACAAGTTACCATATTTAACATTAGCTTCAATTTTAGAATTAAGAAATTTGTTAATGATTACTTGTTGAATTAGTTCAGATTCCTTTTCTCTTGGAATAGGTATCATATTATTCAATTTAACAGAAGCAATTAGAGTTTTATTATTAAATAAATAAACGTCAGTAAAATGTTGTTTGAAAACTTTTTCGCCATTAATAATTTTATATACAGAGCTACTTAGTGGAGCAAAATAAGTAAAGTCTTTTATTTCAAAGACTACACCTATATATTTTCTACCAAAAGCTTTATCAAGTTTGCTAATACAAACTCTATTATCATATTTTTGTAAATACTTTATATATTATTCTTTTACAGAACAAATTTCCATAATAAAATAATTATATAAAGAAAAAAAGCATAACATTTCTGTCATGCTTTTTATTTTACAACTGGGTTGTTTTGTTTAGGCATCGCCCGCTCCTATAATTTTACAACTGGACTGTTTTGAAAGGGCATCATCCGTTCCCTTAATTCAAATATATTATACCATAAAATAAAAAAGATAGGTACAAACCTATCTTATACTGTTTTTTCAGGGAAGCATTATTTTAAGTTGGATAGCTTACCATTAACCACTATTTTCTGGTTCATCTTTACTATACACCTCATACAATTCATTTAGAATTCGTACGTAGAACCTTCTTAAAGAAAGTGTTTCGTCTATCTAAAATTATACCTTAAAATTTAAATTGCTTAAAATATTCATGTTTCTGGATTTCAACCTTGTGCTATTAAGAAAGGAAATAAGAAATTCCACAATAATGGAATGCTTATTCCAGCAATCGCAATTAAAAGAATAAACTTAACCATTGGCTTGCTTGCTTCTTTTAAAGCTTACCCAATACCATAATCTTGTTCTCTATTTAATGCAATTGCTCCACTTACAATCTTAAATACAACTAAGATTACTCCCCACTAACACTCCAGCAATCATCATCGCATTGATAATCCAATGCACTGCATTAGCTGTAGTCTTTCCTCACATTTTAGCAACTATATCTCAATAATCATTCATAACTCACCTCCTATTTATTGATTACTCTGCCTCTTTCGTCTAAATTCTTTATCCGTAGCTAAATGTACTCAAATGTCCACTGCTATTAATCCGAAGAACAATAACACCAATTAGAATAATATCTAATGTAGCATGGTAGTTATACTTCCAAACTAAGATTTAACACTAGCAACAAATTAGTTTGTTACTAAGAGAAGTTGTTAAAGAATGAATGCAACTTCTAGATATCTCAAGTGGGAGATATTTTGTTTTTAATTTTTTTTGCATTATTTCAAATCCAAAACGAAAACAAAAAAGAAAGTAAAACCAGCAGTGACAAAAATAAATAGAATTAACAAGTTCTTAATTAATGTTCACGCTAGTTTTAATTAAATTTCCTTATTTAAGTTCATTAACTTTAAATGGTTCAGTTTTGCACAAGCCTGCAAAATCATTTTGTTTAACATATTCATAAGCTAACATCGCAACACAATTAGATAAATTTAGTGCTCTAACTTTATCGGTTGTAGGAATACGAATTGTTTTTGAGAAATTAGCTTTAAGAATTGATTTATCAATTCCTGTTGATTCTTTACCAAAAACTAAATATGATTCTTGCTTTGGATCATATTTTATTTTATCAGATGTATGTTTGCCATATCTTGTTATGTAATATATTGGAGTTTTTTTATCTATATAATTTTGATCAATAAAATCTTGATAGCAATCATATTCATGTAAATCTAATTTATTTCAATAAGTTACGGAACTTCTCTTAAGATTTTTATCAGTTAGAAAAAAACCATAAGGACGAATCAAATGCAGTCTAATATTAAAAGCTACACAAGTTCGAGCAATGTTACCAGTATTTTCAGGAATTTCAGGTTCAAATAAAACAATATTCAACATAAATTACATTTCAAATAAATTAATTTGGTCTGTATCACACAAATCTGCTGTAATACCTAAATCATTCATTATTTCGAATACTGTGTTAGTAATTGAAGTTCGATTCATTAAATCTTCTTTTGAATTAAATGGTTTTTGTTCACGTGCTTTAATAATTGTTTCCGCAGTAGCATTACCTAATCCTGGAATTACATTAAATGGAGGAATAATATAATTATCCTCAATTTGGAAATGTGTTGCATGAGATTTAGTAAGACTAACATTTTTAAATTTAATACCTCTAGCAAACATTTCTAACATAACTTCATATATTGGAATAGCCTCTTCTTCTTTAGGCTTTACTTCACTTTTTGTTAGTTTGTTATTTAAACGTTTACGAATATCTAATCATTTTTCATGAACAAATTCTGGTCCTTTTAACGCAGCTTCTAAATCAAAATATTCGGGTTTAATACTGTAATAACTTGCATAGAATGCAACAGGATAATACATTTTAAATCAAGCAACCCTTCATGCAGAAATAACATACGCAGCAGCATGCGCTTTTGGGAAAAGATAAGCAATTTTTAAGCAAGAATCAATATATCATTTTGGTACTTTATGAGTATTAATTATTTGCATGTCTTTTTCCTTGATGCCTTTACCTTTACGCACAGTTTCCATAACACTGAATGCAGTTTCTTGTGGTACACCTAATTTAATTAAATTGCTCATAATACTATCACGACAAGTTACAACTTCTGATAGTTTTAAATGCATATTATTAATTAATTCTTGAGCATTATTTCTTCATACATCAGTACCATGACTTAATCCAGAGATAGAAATTAAATCATCAAATGATTTTGGCTGTGTTTCTTTTAAAATTTCACGTACGAAATTTGTACCAAATTCTGGCAAACCAAGTGCACCGGTTGTTTCACCAAAAATTTGTTCAGGTGTAATTCCTAACTCTTTGTTAGTACTAAACATTGAGATAACTTTTTCATCATGAAAAGGTATAGATCTTGGATTAATTCCTGTTATTTTTTCCAAGATTTTTAACTTAGTTGGATCATCATGACCAAGAATATCAAGTTTTAATAAATTATCATGTAAGCTATCAAATGTGAAATGTGATGTATATCATGTTGATGATTTATCATCTGCTGAAAATTGATATGGTGTGAAATCAAATACGCTCATATCTTTTGGAACAACAATAATTCCACCTGGGTGTTGTCCTGTAGTTCGTTTAACATCCACGCATTTAGTTACAATTCAATCAATATAAGCAGAGTTGATAATTGCATCAGGTTGTGTTTTTTCAAAAAATGCTTTAACATAACCATATGCTGTTTTTTCAGCAACTGTGGCAATTGTTCCAGCTCTAAAAGTATGTTGTCCACCAAATAGTTGACGCGTAAACTCATGGGCTCTCGATTGATACAAACCAGAGAAGTTTAAATCAATATCAGGCGTTTTTTCACCACGGAAACCTAAGAAAGTTTCAAATGGAATGTTGTGACCGTCACCTATAAGTTCACATCCACAATTTGGACATTTCTTAATTGGCAAATCAAAACCATTTGGTTTATCAACATTAAAATCAGTATAGTGACATTTAGGGCAACGATAATGTGCTGGTAATGGATTAACTTCAGTAATGTTTAATAAGTAAGCAACAAAAGATGAACCTACCGATCCTCTTGAACCAACAACATAACCATCACTCAATGATTTCTCAACTAGTAAGTGAGCAATTCAGTAAATAATTGAGAAATTATTGGAAATAATAGAACTTAATTCCTTATCAGTTCGTTTTTGAATGATTTCATGTGGATTTTCACCATATATTTCATGAAGTTTATCAATAGCAAACTTTTTTAATTTATCCTCAACGTTTTCGATTTTTGGAGGATATAATTTCAACTTAATTGGTTCTAAATTATTTTCAATTTGACGGTTAAATTCAATAGTGTTATCAACAACAATTTTTTTAATCAGTTCTTTATCTTTTAAGAATGCAAATTCTTTTAGCATTTCATCGGTTGTTCTTAAATGGGTGTCAGGAACAATACTATTATCTTCCCCATAACGATATAAACGATGAGCTTTACCACCTAAAAGTTTTGAATTAATATATACCCTTCTTCCTATTTGATCAGCTTCGTCAAGATAGTATGCATCACTTACAACAATTACTTTGCGATTCAATTTAGTTGCAGCATTGATAATCTTTTTAATGATTTGTTGAATTTGTTCTAAAGTTAAATCGTGATCATTTATTCTATGTAACAAGTTATTAGGACTTGCAATAAATACATAGTCTAAATATTTAATTTCATTGTCTAATTCTTCGCTTGTTCCATTAATTGCTGCATCAAATAATGCACTTTCTGTTGGTGCGTTTACAATGATAAAATCATTACGAAGATCATTTAGTTCTTTATAAAAAACTCTTGGATAGTTATAAAGGTGTGTAGTGTTAGAATCAGAAATTAGCTTATATAATTTTTTAAATGATTGATTATTTCTGCAATAGATATCTAGGAAGTTTTCAGCGAACTGACGGTTTCAATAATTTTCATTAACAAGATTATTTAATTCTTTAACATTAAATACTTTTTGAACTTTTAGCTGGTTAAGCATGTGATTTCAAACTTTTGTCAAAACTTCAGCATCAAAATCAGCACGGTGAGCAATTTCATCATTATATTCAAGTTTATAAAGATGTGAAATTGCACCAAGATTGTGTTGAACAGAGTTCTTGTTCAAATATCTTGATAACTGCATAGTATCAATAATTGGATTTTTAATTAATGGTAACTTATTTTGCTCTAACTTTTTGTTCAAAAAACGATAGTCAAAATTAATACCGTTGTGTGCTATTAAAGTTTTATCACCAATTCATTCTTTAATTTTCTTTAAAGCTTCAACTAAATCAATTCCTTCTTTTTGTAGAGTTTCATTAGTAATATGTGTTTTTGTAGAGATATATGAAGAAATAGGTTTTGAAGGTTTAATAAAAAAATCAATACGGTCAACAATTCTTAAATTTTTAATCTTAACAGCACCAAATTCGATCAAATCACAAAATTCATTATTTAGACCTGATGTTTCAATATCAAATACAATCATTTCAGATTTAAATAAATCTTCATCTCTTGGATTTAATACGTAAACTGGAGTATCTTTTAAAACATTGATTTCGGCTCCATAAATTATTTTTTGTCCAAGTTTTTTACCAATGTTATAGGCATCAGGAAATGATTGAACGTTGAAACGATCAACAATACTGATAGCATTTCAACTAAAGTCTTTACTACGTTTTATAATTTCCGAAACTGAAGCAATACCATCAAAGGCTGACATCTTTGTATGTGCCAGTAATTCAATTCTTTTAGATTCTGCTTTGTCTTCTCTGACAAATTTTTTCGGAATTTTAGTTTTAACAATTTTTCTTATTGTGCCTATAAATTCATTAGAACTATATTTATCAATGTTGAATGAACATTCAACAAGAACCCAATCATTTACACCAAATTTATTAAGATATGTTGAAGGCAAATTAGGTCTTGAATAGTTGTATGGTGTTGAATTTAAATCTGTTGAAAATGCTTTTATTTTAATGGCAGAAGTGTAGTCAGTTACTCAAAATAAGTAAATAAGTTTTCCATTTTTTGTTTTATTTATTTCTGTTTTAAAGATTTTGCATTGAAGTGTTGCATATTTAACATCTGGAGTAAGTTCTGCTATACTTGTGTAGTTTTTAGACTTTATTTTATTGTCTGATAAAACTCTAGCTTCACTTTCGTTTATTAGATTAATTTCTTTGATTGAATTGTCAATTTCATCGATTTTTTGTTTTCTATAAAGTTCAAGATCCTGTTTATCTTTACTAAAGATAAACTCTATTTTTTTAATATCAAATCCAGCAAATTGGTATTTACTAAGTAGTATTTGATTTAAATCTTTTAGAGTTTCTTCTTCAAAATTATGAAAATATGAAATAGTTATATTTGCATCGTTAATTTTCACATCAACAAAATCTAATAAATTTTTAACTATAGATTCGCTTAATGTAAGTGATTCAACAAAATACTTAAAGTATTCTTTTACATTTTCGCTAGTGAAATCTGCAATTTTACTATGAATTTCAAATTCAAAAGAATTTTTACATAATTTTATCCCATTTAAAATCTTTTTAAATAACTCTAATGGTAAGATTTTTTTCAAAATTATTATAATTCTTGAATTGTTAGTTATTTTGTTTTTATTAAAAACAAAACTTGCATAATTAATAATTTGGTCAAACTCTTCGCCTGTTAAGATTTTAGAGCGGATAAAAAATTCACGAAATTTGTCATTCATAATAAGGGTGTTTTTACTATATAAAAATAATCAAGTTTTGAAGAAAGTTTTTACAAAAATTTTTAAATATTTTTAAAAATACCTAAAATTTCAACTGGATTTGAAAAAAATTTGTTAAATTTAGCAAAATTATAGACTTTATTTCAATTTAAAAATTAACTAAATTTATTTATTATTTGTAACAAATAATTGTTACAAATGTTTTAAATTCTGTGTTAGCAAATATATAATACCTGAAATGGAAAATAACGAGTCTTTTAAAAGATTATTTCACTTTTATCTAATTTTGCCGATAAATATCCAACTCTAGATATAGAATTTGATTTTTCTATTGTTGATGAAATCAATAAATTGATCAGTTATTTGGTGCAAAAAAAATTAATAGTTTTGCACCAGAAAATAATATTGCTGCATAACTAGTTGTTGATTTTGTCAATTCACAATACATTTCTTGGTCTAAGAAATGTTATTTATCTTGTATTTAATCTTTATGTTAATGAACATATGTTATAATAAAGTATACGACAAAGAAAAGAAAAATAAGTAAAGGCAAAAAGTCAAAAACAAACCGTAAAGAACACCATGTAGTTCCTAACAAAAAAGAAGGTGGATGGGACGTTAAAATTAATAAAGCAGGACGTCGTACTTTTCATACTAGAAAAAAATCTACTGCTGTTAAAAAAGCAAGAACTATTTCAAGAAAACATAAATCTGAACTAGTTATCCATAGTTCTAAAGGCAAAATCCAAGTAAAAAACTCTCACCCAAAACCAAAAAGTAAAAGAACTAAGTCTAGAAGAGGCAAAAAGTAAAAATCAAAAGTTATTTGTTTAACTTATGATAATATCTTCTAAGTTTAATAATGTAATGGTTAATACCAGACCGAGTAATTTTGGTATTAAATCTTTGTCGGAATAAAATAGTAAGTTCAGCAATACTAGCAGTTGGATTTTCTAAACGCAATTGACAATAATTTTTAAATTTATCCTTTTCTTCTTTGTAATATTTTGTAGGAAGAATTTTTTTAATCATTTCGATTTGCTTATCACTAGCATTAGTAGATTTAGAAATATTAGAGAAGTCAAGATTATTTAATCTATGAACTTGATTATTAAAATCTCTTGAGATGATAGTGTCTTCTAATGTTGACATGCTATCAATAGCTCCAATATGTTTTAGGAAATCAGAAATTTCAGTAGAACGCTTTATGTAAACCACATTATTATATTTACGTTTTAAAATTGTTGGAGAAAGATTTCAACTAATTAAAATTTGTTGGATAAAGCGCAAATATTTTGGATTTGTGCTTCTGATCTCTAAATGATAAAAAGGTTTTGAGATATCACTAACGCTACCACCACTTAAAAATGCACCAACTAGGTAAGCACTTTTTAATTGTTCGTTTTTACAGAAATTTAATTCTTTATCTTCAAGAACTTTTAATTCATTAATAAGACCTTCAAAATTTTCTCGTTCAATAGTTAGACGATAAATTCTGTTTTTGTTAAATTTATTAATTTCACTATAGCTTAAAAATCTCTTTGTTTTAATAACTTTATCTAAACACTCAGTGATGAAACGGATAACAAAAGAAAAATTCGACTCGACATAATATTCGACTTTTGACGATGATAATGATATTTTCATTTTGTTAGTTAAAAATGATGACAATAGTTTCTTGATGGATTCGTTGTCATATTTTTGATTACAAATCTCTTGTTTTATTGACTCACTAAATGTAGACATTTTTATTTTCAGTTATTTAAATAATTAATAATATTAAGTGCAGCTACAGTACCATTAGCTACAGCGATAGTAATTTGCTGATATTGGTTGTTTGTTACATCACCAATAGCATAAAGTCCAGGAATAGTAGTTTCCATTTTTTCATTGTGAATAATTTTGTTATTCTCATCTAAAATACTTTTGTCTGTTATATATTGATTTGAAGGTATAGATCCAGTGTAATTAAAAATGTAATCACAATTGATTTGTTTTACTTCATTTGTTTGATTGTTTTTTATTTCTACACCGGTAACTTTATTACCATCACCTAAAACAGTTACGACATTAGAATTAAAAATAACTTGAATGTTTTCTACTTGTGATAATTGTTCTTGTTGAACATATTTTGCTCTGAATTGATTTCTTCGCACAACAACATAAACTTGTCTGCAAATTTTTGATAGATATAGTGCATTTGATAATGCGCTATCTCCTCCACCAATTACAATTACATCTTTGTCTTTAGCAAAAACACCATCACAAATAGCACAATAACTTACACCTTTGTGTTCATATTCTTCAGCGTTTTTTGCCATTAATTTATTTTCAAGCATACCAGTAGCTAAGACTAATGCTTTTGTATATCTTGTAGCTCCATCTGAAGTATAAACTACATGATAGTTTTTATATTGATTAATTTGAGTAACTTCGCCAAAAATAGCAATAACACCACTTGCTTCAGCTTGTTCATACATATTTAATGCTAAATCAGCACCAGATATTTGTTTAAATCCAGGGTAATTAACAATTAAAGGAATATTAACTAATCTACCACCTGGTACATTTTTTTCAATATAAGCTACTTTATATCCTGCATTTGCTAGATAAATAGAAGCACTAAAAGAACTTGGACCAGCACCAATAATAATTACATCAAATGTGTTAGAATCATTCATTATTTTTTGTTGTAAAGCCATAAAATAACTGCTCCTTAAAATAAAAGCATTTAAATAATTATATTTAATCATTTAACAAAATAATCTGATAAATAAAAAATATCACTTAAATAGTGATATTTTTAAATAGAGAATTTTTAAAAGTTAATTACTATTTTTAAGTTTTTCTTTCTCGGTTTTTTTATTTGCTTTAGCGATTTTTTTGGCATTGATAATGCTATTAACACGAGCGTATTCTTGAGAAGAGATAATTATCTCATAGAATGATTCAGGGTTTAGACTGTCTCCACCAATCATGAAGCCGTCTAATCCTTTAACTTTTAAAATGTCCATAGCGTTTTCTACTTTAACACTTCCACCATATAGAACATGAGTTTCCTTCGCAGTTTTGCTATCAAACATTTCTTCAATTGTTGTACGAATAAATGTTATCATTTTTCGAATTTGCTCAACTGTTGCGGCTTTTCTACCAATAGCTCAAATTGGTTCATAAGCAATAATTACATTTTTAGCAAGTTCAGGATGAATACCTTTTAGATCATTTATTAACTGTCTTGTAATTGATTTTTCAGTTTCTTTAGTTTCATATTCTTCAAGTGTATCACCGATACAAAGAATAGGATGCATATCATTTTCTAACAATGTTTTAACTACTAAGTTAATATCATTTTCAGTTAGTTTAAACATTTTTCTTGTTTCAGAGTGACCAACGATAGCGTAGTTAATGTTATATTCATGAACTTGATCATAAGAAATACAACCTGTGTAAGAGCCTTGTTTTGCATGGTGAACAAATTGTGCAACAGGCATTACACCATTTTTTACCATTCCAGCTACAGGTAATAAACCGATTGCAGTTGGTGCAATACCAATAAGGTTATTCATTTGACTTAAGATTTTGTCTTTCTTAAGTAATTTATTAAAGTGATCAAAGTAAGATTTTATATCATCAAACTTCATGTTCATTTTTCAGTTACCAATGAACACTTTATTATTTCTTTCAGCTAAGTAGTCTTTAATTTCTTCTTTTATAGTAGTGCGTTTTTTCTTAGTAGGTTTATTTTGAACAACTGTAGTTTTTTCAGTTTTTGCAGGTTTAGCTTCAACCTTAGCAACTTTTTTAGTTTTATTTGTTTTAGATTTTTTAGTGGCCATATCAATTCTCTTTCTATATATAAGATTATATATAAAACATAGTATGATAAGTATATCAAAAATAATTTTGATTTTTCATTTAAACAACCATCCAAAATGATGGGCTAAGTATACCCCAAAGTGCCCACATAAATAAAAAGCTCATTTGAGCTCTTTAATTAAAATTAATTAAACAAAACATTTTTAACTTAAGGAGTCAAATGAACAAATATTATTATAAACATCTTTCACAATGAGAAAGAAGAAAACTTGAATCATTAATTTGTAATAAGCCTATTTTAAAACCAATATTTGGCACAACTGATCATGGATGAAACATTGTAAACTGAAAATGGCTAATTGAAATTAATTCACTAGCATTTCAACTAAAAAGAAGCAGAAAAACAATTAAAAGAGAATTACTAAATGGTAGATACGAGACACTTACTAATAACATTAGTAAGATTGCATTAACTTTCTCATATTCAGCTGATATTTCTAGATTTAATAGAATCAAAAAATACAAATATAAAAATAAGCAAAAAACAAAGATTCTAAAATTTGAAAAACTTAGAGAATTCA
>Ga0247610_10003366_pt1 | contig 17614 bp, 19 predicted proteins | sample 174DNAGHGhighgp2_FD_193483 | JGI IMG/M metagenome (GOLD analysis project Ga0247610, IMG submission 193483) | Sheep rumen microbial communities from Palmerston North, Manawatu-Wanganui, New Zealand - 1742 DNA GHGhigh gp2 | ecosystem: Host-associated > Mammals > Digestive system > Stomach > Rumen... | reverse complement strand
AAAATGAGCATACATCGGTGGCGTTTTCACAAATATAGGTTGAACCACGTAACTTTTTCCATAAATATACGGATTACCAATGACTTGGCAATAAGGTGTTGAATAAGACATCTCAACAGCTAAAGTTGCAACATCTTGATACACATTAGGAGCTAAAACCGCTTGAATTACAAAAAAGTGATTGCGACCATTAACAACCTCCATTACACGCAAATAATCAATCCAACCATCATGATTTAAATCAAGATTATTAATCATATAATTAGGAGAATTCAAAATATATTCAAATTCTTCTATACTATTTGCCTGAGCAAAAGCCGCTCCCACTGCTTGCAAATCCAAATGCAAACAATAATCACGTGTAACTGAATTCACTTGTATTGTAGTGGACGTCGAAGGTTGAGCTGGCATTTTAACAATAGTTGTAGTTTGTGGCTGAACCGAAGATATAGTCGTCAAAGTTGTAAAACAACTTGTCATCGTCAATGGCAATAAAGCCATTATTGATATAACCATTTTATTCATAACCGTAAAATTTAATATATTCGACAATAAAGATAATTTATAAAATTTAAAATCAAAAAAATACTAAAAAAAAGTCTTTCGCTTTGTTTATTTTTCATATTTTAGCAAAAAATAAGCAAATGAATCAAGAACCTTATATCAAAGTAGGAATAATGTCGGAATTGAGTATTGAATTCGAACTCAATTCGTCATATCAACTACTTGAAAATGAACAAGTTTATTTCGGTAAACAAACAGTCAACTTCACCAATAAAGGAATTGAATTTGACGGCTTTTATTACGATAAGCTCCATTTTGTTCCTTTTATATACGACAATTCATCTTTTATTTTGAATGGCGTTACTATTGGTGTCCAGTTTCATTGGCAACAAAAAGAAAACCAAACATTCAAAGGTGAATTAGACTTTATTAGAGAAGGTAACAAACTTTGTGCCATAAACAAACTTAAAGTAGAAGATTACCTTACAAGCGTGATTTCATCGGAAATGAGTGCGACAGCTTCGTTAGAACTTCTCAAAGCACATGCCGTCATTTCTCGCAGTTGGTTATTAGCCAATATCAATAAAAAAACTATCAATACAAAGGATTGTTGCACACAAACCGCCGAAAACGAACTCATTAAATGGTACGAACGCACCGACCATACCAATTTTGATGTATGTGCCGATGACCATTGTCAGCGTTATCAAGGGATACAACGTATTACGAATCCAAATGTCAAAACAGCTATTTTCGAAACGAAAGGAGAAGTATTGGTTTATGGAGAAAAAATTTGCGATGCACGTTTTTCTAAATCTTGCGGAGGAGTAAGCGAACTTTTCGAATCCTGTTGGGCAGATGTACATCACAACTATTTGGAACCTATTGTTGATTTCAAAGGAGCTACTCTACCCGACCTTTCCATCGAAGAAAATGCTATTGAATGGATAAAACAATCACCTAAAGCTTATTGTAATAGTCGAGACAAAAAGATTTTAAGTCAAGTACTTAACCACTACGACCAAACCACCACCGATTTTTACCGATGGACGGTAACTTATTCACAAACAGAAATTTCTGAAATAATTCAAAAACGTTCAGGAATAGATTTTGGAGAGATTGAAGCTTTAATACCTATTTTGCGTGGTCCTTCTGGACGCCTTATCAAACTTAAAATTGTAGGTACAAAAAAAACTATGATTGTAGGGAAAGAATTAGAAATCAGAAAATGGTTATCAAATACTCACCTATACAGTTCCGCTTTTTATGTTGAAAAAAATGGCAACAATTTTATTCTTCATGGTGCTGGTTGGGGACATGGTGTTGGACTCTGCCAAATTGGAGCTGCTGTAATGGGTGAAAAAGGTTTTAATTACCAAGAAATATTATCTCATTACTACAAAAATTCTGAGCTTAAAAAAATTTACTAAATGAATTCATCGCTAAAAACATATATCGAAACCCATATTCTACCTCAATATGAGCACTTTGACAAAGGTCATAATATTGAGCATATACAATCAGTAATTAAAGAAAGTTTAATGATTGCAAAAGATTATGATGTTAGCGAAGATATGGTCTATACCATTGCGGCATATCACGACATTGGTATTTCCAAAGGTAGAGATTTACATCACGTATATTCTGGAGAATTTTTGTTACAAGACGCTCATTTAAATCAATGGTTTTCTGCTGAAGAAATCCAAACTATGAAAGCAGCCATTGAAGATCACCGTGCATCAAGTAAAAATGAACCTCGGTCAATTTATGGGAAAATCATTTCAGAAGCCGACAGACAATTGGATTGTGAAACCATTATTCGTAGAACCATCCAATTCAGTCTTAAAAATTTCCCCAATTACACCTTTGAGGAACATTACCAACGCATCATCGGACATATACAAGAAAAATATGGAGAGAATGGTTACTTAAAATTATGGATTAAAAGCAAACGTAATGAAAAAGGGCTTGCAGACATTAGACAATTACTAAAAAACAAAAGTTTATTTAAACAAAAAGTAATAGAATTATATGAAAAACAACAATAAAAATCCGTGGTTTTGGATACCTACACTTTACTTTGCAGAGGGACTTCCATACGTCATTATCATGACGGTATCAGTAATTATGTATAAAAATCTAGGCATATCTAATAGTGATATTGCTCTCTATACCAGTTGGTTATACCTTCCATGGGTAATAAAACCTTTTTGGAGTCCAATCATTGATATGTTTAAAACCAAACGTTGGTGGATACTTACCATGCAAATACTCTTAGGAGGAGGACTTGCAGGAGTTGCATTTGCCATTCCTACTACTTTATTTTTCCAAATATCGTTAGCCGTTTTTTGGTTATTAGCGTTTAGTTCTGCCACCCACGACATTGCCGCCGATGGATTTTACATGATTGCACTTGACGAACATAATCAATCACTTTTTGTTGGAATTAGAAGCACCTTCTATCGCATTGCTTCCATTATGGGACAAGGCATCGTAGTTATGATTGCTGGTTATTTAGAAAAATATTATGAAACAGCTACTGCATGGAGTTACACCTTTTTAGGAATTGCTATTTTAATTTTATTAATTAGCATTTATCATTATTTCAGTTTACCCAAAATAAGTTCGGATAAAGCCATAAGAAATGGCAATGAATTGAACACTTTTATTCATACATTTATCAGTTTTTTTCAAAAAAAGCAAATTGGCATAGCTCTTCTATTTATGTTGATTTATCGATTAGGAGAAGCCCAATTAGTTAAAATAGCCTCTCCTTTCCTACTTGATTCTGCCGAAGCTGGAGGTTTATCATTATCCACTACAGAAGTGGGATTTATCTATGGAACAATAGGAGTTATTGCCCTAACTCTTGGTGGTATATTAGGAGGAATTGTAGTGGCAACTTCAGGCATTGGAAAATGGAAATGGCCAATGATTCTTTGCATGAATATTCCCAATTTAGTCTATGTCTATTTATCCATATTTACCCCTGTACAATACTGGATTACCTGCACATGCATAGCACTTGAACAATTTGGCTACGGATTTGGATTTACTTTATACATGCTCTATCTAATTTATTTTGCTCAAGGAGAAAATAAAACGGCACATTATGCTATTTGTACAGGAATTATGGCTATTGGAATGATGTTACCAGGAATGGTTTCCGGATACATTCAAGAGGCCATTGGATATCAAAATTTCTTCATTTGGGTATGTATTTGTACTATTCCGAGTTTCATCGTTTTAAAATACCTCCCCTTTAATTCTAATTTTGGCAAAAAATAAGTTTATGAAAAAAGCAATTAACTTACTTATATTCACACTCTTATGTACTGCTTTAATAGCACAAGAAAAAAGAGAGACGCTGAACGAAATAGAAACAGAAGTTATTAACAATGTTAATGAAACCGATTTCTTTTCCAATTTTCAAACAATCATTTTACCAAAACCAAATAAAAATTGCGAGGCAAAATTGGTAGATTGCTTACAAAAACGCAAAAGTTCTTATACTCTTGATTCAACAGAGATATCACAACAAATGTTGGCTAATATACTTTGGGCAGGATGGGGATTTACCGAAGAAAATAGGAAAACAGCTCCCTCATCACAAAACAAAAACGAAATATGGATTGCTGTTGCTTTACCTACTGGTACCTATTGCTATAATAGCTACCATAATTGTTTAATTCAAATAAATGAATACGATATTCGACCTCTTACATTTAAGGATTGCCAAAATAACGACATCATCCCACCTATAAGTTTGATTTATATTTGCAATAAGGACAATATTGACTGCAAAAATAAAGCATTTATAAATGCTACTGCATACGGCACATGCGGAGGCATTGCTCAAAATATATATTTGTATTGTTCAGGTGAGAATATAGGTACTTATTTTAATTCTACTTACGATTACAAAAGATTAAAGCAGGTATTAAATCTACCAAATAATAATTTTATAATTGGTTGTCAACCAATAGGATACATTTATAAATAATATAAAATCATGAAAAAAACACTTTTAATTACTTTGTTCCTAGGATTTATGGGAACTCTAATGGCACAAAATATTAAATTGCCAGAACCACAAAAAAACAAATCAACCAAATCGTTGATGGTATTATTAAACGAACGTCAAACTTCTCGTAATTTTAGCGATAAGGAATTAAGCAAACAAGAATTATCGAACATTCTTTGGGCTGGATTTGGATATAACAAATACGGAAAACGAACAGCTCCATCGGCTGCAAACAAACAAGAGATTGACATTTACGTTGCTTTAAAATCAGGACTTTATCAATATGATGCTAAAGAAAATATACTGATACAAATTAGGAAAGACGATATAAGAGCCAAAACTGGCAAACAAGATTTTGTTAAAGAAGCCCCCATCAGTCTCATCTATGTTGCCGATAAGAAGCGTATGAATCCAGGCGACGAAATTGGTACACATGGTACACTTAACATAGATTGTGGATTCATTTCTCAGAATGTTTACTTATATTGTACTGCTATGGATTATGCTACTGTTGTTCGTGGAGGAGGCATCAACAGAGAAGAATTGGCAAAAGAAATGGGACTCGACAATACTTATACCATTATTGTTTGTCAAACCATTGGATATAAAAAATAGAGGTTAACATACATATACCAATATCCGTATAGTATAAAAGGGTGGATTTAATACCACCCTTACATTTTATTGTACATACATTTTTTTCTTATTATAATGAAATATATAATTTGTATTGGAAGCAATTGCAATCAAACTGAGAACATTAATAATGTGCTCAATTTACTCACACAACTATTTGATATTCAGTCAACTGAAATAATCAAAACAGTGCCTATCAATACCACAAAAAAATGGATATATTTCAACGGATTGATTCAATTTTCAAGCGATAAAGACAGAAATTCTATAAAAGCAGAATTAAAGAAAATTGAAAATGAGATTAGACTTCCAGGATCAAAAGAGAAAGGGATTATTGAAATTGACCTAGATATAATTATGATTGATAACGAAATAGTCAGTCGCGACTATTACAATTTTGAGCACATACAAAAACTTATGCCTCTTTTATAACTATTCCTCTTCTAACAAAACAAGAGCTTTTTCTAAAATGGTAATATCGTCTAACTCAACGACTCCCCCATTAGCTCCTTGTTCGATGTGAATACCGCAACTTTTGCCTTCAGTATAATTTTGTCCACCGAAGTAATTACGAACAGTTTCTTCTTCTATATTCAAATCCTCTGCTATTCGATGCATACTTCCATCAGGAAGACTATCTTTTATGCGTCGAAGTTCATTAAATGAAATTGTAGTTCTCATACCAATATTATAAGTAAAATAAGAATAAAGTTAGAAAATATTTTTTAAAACAAAATATTTTCTAATTATTTTTTACATATTGCAATTATTTATCAATCAAACAATTGACAAAAAAGACCAAACCACCAATGCCACAATGATTGTGAGCAAAGCAAAACTAACGTAACTAATATTAAGTATTAATGAAGGAATAAGGTTATATAAAGATTTATTCATTATTACGTTTCTATAAAAAACAAACATTCCAAAAGCTAGTACTGTTCCCAAAAATATTCCACATAAAACATCTAAAGGATAATGCACCCCAAGGTATAGTCTTGAATAAGCATTTACTATAGCCCACGAGAAAAGTATTATAGAAAATTTTTTATTTCTAGATAGTAAGGAAAAGAAAGTTGCCAAGGCAAAAGAATTGGCCGCATGAGAAGACAAAAAACCATATTTTCCTCCTCTATAACCATTCACGATATGCACTAAAGAACCTATTTCGACATCATGAGTTGGTCTATAACGAGCCACCAAAGGTTTTATTAAACCAGAAGAAATCTGATCACATAACACAATCAAAACAACTACACATAAGATTGGTAAATAACTACTTTTACCATATTGTTTAATAAGAATAAAAAGCAAAATTATGTATAAAGGTATCCAAGTCGCTACTTGCGAATACCAATACATAAAATTATCGAAAAATGGTGAATTCCAACCATTAATACACAAAAGCAATTGTTTATCAAATGCAATTATTGATTCCACGATACGAATTAAATTACTTCGACAGATTTAGAAATCAACCAACCTTTGTTACCATCCTGCAATTTGATTTGAATCCAATTGCCAAGAGTTTCTACAATTTCGACTTTAGTGCCTTCATGAATTACAAACAAATCGATGGCCGAAGAATCTGGAGAGCCTTTTACAGATACCGTTGCATCCATAACTATTGCATTATTTCGATTTTCCACCTTATTCTTTTGCGATACAGCAAAAATCGTAAATAAAATAAAGCATAGGAAAACAACAAGTGATGAAAAAAACGTTGTTTTTCGCAACCAATTGTATTCTCTCACAAAGAAATATACAAAGAAACAAGCCAAAGCTACTACTAAACAAACCAAACTTAAAACCGCCCAACTATTTGAACTTTTAGTTTCAATAATTGAATTATAAATACGCGTAAAAATAAAAGGTTTGATTACTTCAATATTATCAGTAACTTTAGATTGAGCCAATTCAAGATTATACTTAACATCTTCATTATTAGGATCTAACACCAATGCTCGTTCGTAACACAAAATAGATTTACCAATATTTCCTAATTTAAAATTGGTATTTCCAGCATTATAAAACAAAGCCACCGAACTCAAATCCTCATCGATAAGAGAATTATAGATTTCAAGAGCTTTATCGTATTCTCCAACCGAATAAAATTGAGTGGCTTCTGACATTTTATCAATGGCAAAAGTCAACAACGACATTTGAAGGCATATAATTGTAAAAAGAATCTTTTTCATTGCTTATTTTCTTTTTTTAACGTTCTCAAAATTTTCAACTAAATCTAACGCACGATTATACATTTTTTCCATACTATTTTCTTCATTTGAAGGAGCATAACGTGCAAATTCACAATCATTTAGCAAATTGATAAAGTTATTCGTAAGTTCCTCAGAAGCCCCATAATTGGTCATCTCATTAGACAAATTTTCTTTGTTTAAATTAGCTAAAGATATATTCAATTTATCGCTCAAATAAAACCAAACCGCATTCAACATATTTTCATAGAAAGTTTTTTTATCATTAGCTTTCAATGATGTTTCTGCCGATTTCAAACGTTTACGAGCTATCTTCATTGCTTTTTTATTTTTAGTATAAGCAGCGTCTGATTCCAAATCTTGTTTTTTCAACAAGAAAATAAACAACCCTGCACTAACCAATACTATCAAACTCAACCAAGTCCAATAAGCCGAAGAGCCTAAAAATAAATCTTCTTTAGGTTTTACGTTATAATTATCGGTTTGAATAAAGCGAATATCTTTACCCAAAACTTTTACAGTCTCTTTATTAGTAAAATCGGCTATAGTTGATTGAGAGGCATTTGAATCGTTACTACCCTTTTCTACCTTTATATTATATTCAGGAGTTTTTAAAGTTTGATATCTTCCTGTTTCGGTATTAAAATAAGACCATTCGACCGATGGAATTACAAAATCACCAGCGAAACGAGGTATTGCTAAAAACTCTATTGTTTTAGAGCCCGTTACCCCTTGAATAGTAGGTTCATAATTATTTGTAATCTTTGGATCGTAAGTTTCAAAATCTATAGGAAATTTAATTTCTGGATTTTTCACCACTTTAAAATTGCCATTGCCACTTAAAGTAATCTTAATAGTGATTGGTTCGTTGGTTTTTACAGATTCACTATTAATAATAGTATTCATTTTAAAATTACCAACCGCATTTGCATACGAAGATGGAGCACCTGAAGGCAATGATTTCACTTTAATTTCGATGCGTTTAGTTTTGATAGATTTATTAACATCTTGATACGTATCAAAATAATCATCAAAGAAACTACGACGACGAGTAGCTTGTTTTTTCAGACGAACTACAATATCGAAATTACCAGGTTCTACATAAAGACTACCCCTTTTTTGTGGGAACAACAAAGTTTGCTTTAAGATAACGGTTCTATAAGTAGCTCCTTTGTAATTTTCGACAGAAAATTGTTTTTCTTGAGGTAAATCAATTTCTTGAGCAAAGAAACCTTGAAATTCAGGGAACTTAGCATCTTTAAATCCACGAATATCAACTTTAGTATATAACTTGTAAGTCAACAAAAAACACTCTTGTTCATATACCGAAGTCTTGGTAACCAAAGGTAAGATAAACAAATCGTTATCGGTAAGCGTTTGAGTTCCCTCAGAAGACACCTGACCACTTGTAGAAGAGCTTCCAGACTGCTGAGTTGATTTATCTGCAGCAATGACCTTAATAGTGACCGCATTAGACGAATAAGTAGAACCTTTAACCTCAATAGTAGCAGCAGGAATAGTAAAAGTTCCCTCTTTTTTAGCCATCAAAGTATAAGTATAACTAATAGACAATGAAGAAGTTGACGTTCCATTAACGAAAGATACGCTTTGACTACGAGAAGTTGAAGGTCCGTATAACACATCAAAATCTACTATATCAGGAATATGTAAGTTTTTACCATCCGCATTAACGGTATAAGTCAAGCGAAACTGAGATTCATTTGTCACCACAGAAGGAGCCGATGCTGAAAACTTCACATCATCTGCGAAAGCATTTGTAACGCAAAATAGCGATAAAATCAGCAATCCAAGTTTATATATATAAGTTCGTTTCATATTCTACCAATCCTTTTCTAAGTTTTTCTTTTGAGGTTTATTTTGTTGAGCTTTTTCTCTTACTTGTTCATCTTCTTGAGAAATTGCATTCATAATTTGTTCCATCGTTTCATCAGAAATTTGATCTTTCTGTTCCTGCTGCTGTTGTTGCTCTTGCTGTTGATTTTGATTTTGATTCTGATTCTGATTCTGATTTTGTTGTTGTTGCTGCTGCTGTTGTTGTTGAATCAACATACGTTGAGCTTTCGCTAAATTATAACGAGTTTCATCATCCGTAGAGTTTAATTTTAAAGACTTTTTATACGCCTCTACCGACTTCCCATAATTTTGTTGTTTATAATAAGCGTTACCTAAATTATGATATGCTTGAGCTTTTTGTGCATCAGAAACGCCTTCGATATTTACATAATTTTCGAATTGAGTAGCCGCATGTTCATAATCTTCTTTTTTATACAAAGCATTACCAAGATTATAAAGAGCTTCGTTCACCTTATCGTTATCTTTTGCTTCAAGCGATTTACGATAATACAAATCAGCCTCATCCATTTTTCCCTTTTCATAAGCGCCATTACCCTGACGAGCATACGCCCTTGATGATTGCGAATAAGACACAACCGAAATGGTCATCAATGATATTATAAAAATGAGTTTTCTCATTAGTTTTTATCTTTTTTAGTTTCAAAAAATTTGATTTTAGTCAAATATTTATTCTTTCTATCCAACAAAAATACATTGATCAAAAGGAACAACAAAGCAAAACCTACCAAAAATTGATAATACTCATCATAATCAGAATATGTTTTTTTGTCCATATCAGCTTTAGACATTTTCTCTAGTTCCTTCAACAAATAACGCATTGCCGTATTAGTATTATCAATGTGAGCATAAATACCATTTCCAGCCTGTGCTATTTGTTTACACATATCTTCATTCAAACCTGTAATGATGACATTGCCATTTTTATCGCGTTTGAAATCGGTAGAATTTTTCAATGGTATAGGCACCCCATTGGGATCTCCAATACCCAGTACATGAACCGTAATTCCCAACTCTTCATAGGCTTTTTTAGCTATTTTTACAGCATCATCCTCATGATTCTCTCCATCAGTCAACAATACAATAGCACGACTAATCTCCTGATCAGGACCAAACGAATTCACGCATAATTCCAAAGCCTCACCGATTGCCGTACCTTGTTGAGGTACCATATCTGTAGAAATTGAAGAAAGAAACATTTTAGCCGAAACACCATCAGACGTCAAAGGCAATTGAACATAAGGAGTTCCTGCAAATACTACCAATCCTACTCTATTTTCACGCATATTATCTACCAATGTAGATAATTCTCGTTTAGCCTTTTCCAATCGGTTAAAAGGAGCATATTTAGCATCTTGTGCCAACATTGAATTTGACACATCTAATGCCACTATCAATTCTATACCTTGAACATTATCTGTTTCGATACGCGAAACCAATTGAGGACGGGCAATAGCAAAAATCAATAGTACAACAACTATTAACCACAAAACAAACTTTATAATTACACGTTGTTGTGAATAATTGGGCATAAGAGACTTTATTATTTCCTCCTCCCCAAATTTTTTCAATGCTTTTTTACGAGCATAAATCGAGTATATAAATATTGCAATTAATATGGGAATAATTAGCAATAAAAATAAATATTCTTCATTAGCAAACCTAAACATATTCTTTATATTTAAAGTTAAGGAATGGTTCTTAATACTGTACGTTTAAGCAAGAATTCCAATAATAAAAAAACGAATGCAGCCACTACAAACGGCATAAATTCTTCTGTTTTTTTTGTAAAATTCTTTTCTTCCAAAATAGATTTTTCTAACATATCTATTTCTTCATATATAGCTTTAAGCGATTTATTATCCGTCGCTCTAAAATATTTTCCATTTGTTTTTTCAGAAATTGACATCAAGACATTTTCATCTATATCCACTTCAACATCTTGATACTGAATACCAAATGGAGTTTGAATAGGATAAGGAGCGAAACCACGAGTACCTACTCCGATGGTATAAACACGTATGCCTTCACGAGCAGCGAAATCAGCCGCTGTAAGAGGCGAAACTTCACCTGCATTATTTGAACCATCTGTAAGCAAGATAACCGTTTTTGACTTTGCTTTACCATCTTTCAAACGTGCTACTGCGTTGGTTAATCCCATACCAATAGCAGTTCCGTCTTGAATCATACCAGAACGAACCTCTTTTGTCAAATTAATCAATGCCCCATGATCGAGCGTCAATGGACATTGAGTAAAACTTTCGGAAGAAAACACTACCAACCCCAATTCATCATTTGGGCGACCAGAAATAAACTGTATACCTACATTCTTAGCGGCTTCCAAACGGTTAGGTTTTAAATCTTCAGCCAACATACTACTTGAAATATCAAGTACCATCATAATTTCCACTCCTTCAGTAGATTTCTTTTGCCAACTATTATAAGACTGAGGCCTTGCGAGTGCTATTATCATACTAATAAGAGCCAAGGTTGTCAACAAAAATGGTAAATGTATCAATCTATTTCTCAATGTTTTACGCATTCCTACAAAAGGTTTTGTAGAAGAAATTTGTAAACTAGCTTGAGACTTTCTATACATCAACCAATACCAAACTACATAAAGCAGTACTAGTAATAAAAGTAGCAAATATAAAGGATCTGCAAAAGTCATTTTATTCTGTTTTATTAGTATCCAGATTTTCATCTGGAGTAAGTTCTACTTTAGTATCATTTACAAAAGAATAAGCATTGTTCAAACTACGGACACATTCTTCTTCAGACGGGGTTAATTTAGCAAATTTAACAAAATCTGACACTCCTAAAATTTGTTCCAATAATTTTATACTATCCTTTTGATCGAATTGTTTCATACATTTTAGTAGTTCATCAGAAGTCATCTCCATAGCATCGACTTGGAATCGTTTACCGATATAAACACGTAATGTATCGGTCAAATCAGTAAAATATTCCTTATAAGCTCCATTTTTCCATGGTTTTTCTTCATTAAGTCTACCTAGTTTTTCCAAAGCAACCACATACGAAGGTACTTCGGGTTCTTTAGCGACAATTAAAATATCTTCTTTCTTAATAAATTTATAATACAACAAGACTATCAAGAACAAAGCAACGACACTTAACCAAATAACCAATATGATTTTCCCTATTTCTTTCCATGTAACAGAGATATTCATAATCGGTTTGATATCATTCACTTCATCAGATTCTTCATCGACTTGAACCGTAAACACTTTCAAAGCTAAAGAGCCAGACTCTGCGATTTTTTGTTCGCCATCATACAAATAGAACGGTGGGATATAATAAAATGCCGAATCAAATGACGTTACAATAATATTTTGACGAAGCATTTTGCGATTATTATCCAAATCAATGGTATCGACTTTCGATTTTGAAACCAATTCAATACCCGATACAATAGTATCTGATAAATAAGGCAGATGAACGTTTTTAGAATTGTTAAAAGAAGCTTCTAAAGTTATTGTTGCCTGCTCACCTATCAAAATTTCGACTTTATCAATCTCAGCAGATATCGAAGCTGATTGGGCAAAAATTGACGATGAAATCGAAGCTAACACCAAGCTACCAATTATTTTCCCTATTTTAAGTAATTTATTCATACTTATGAACGTCTTGCAAATAAATCAATTAAAGGTTTGACATAATCTTCGTCGGTAGAAATACTAATTGAATCAACACCACTTTTTGAAAATATTTTACGCATAGCATCGACATTTTCGTTCCACAATCGAGCATAATCATTACGTACTTGAGCATCGGAAGTATCTACCCACATTTCAGAATTAGTCTCAGCGTCCACCATTTTTATCAAACCGACATTAGGCAGTTCTTTTTCTCGTTTATCATAAATATGCAAAGTTACCACATCGTGTTTACGATTAGCGATAGTTAATGATTTTTCATAATCATTATCCATAAAATCGGAAATAACGAATACAGTACTTCGTTTTTTTATCACATTAGTCATATAACGCAAAGCTTGAGAGATGTCCGTTTTTTTATTTTTGGGTTCCAAGCCCACAAGTTCGCGAATTATATGTAAAATATGAGTTTTACCCTTTTGAGGAGGAATGAATTTTTCTATTTTATCCGAAAAAAAGATCACACCTATTTTATCATTATTTTGAATAGCCGAAAACGAAAGTATGGCGGCAATCTCAGAAATAATATTCTTTTTTGTTTTAAAAGAAGAACCAAAATTTCTACTTCCCGAAACGTCTATCATAAGCATTACAGTAAGTTCGCGTTCTTCTTCAAACACTTTTACATAGGTATGGTTATGACGAGCCGTAACATTCCAATCGATGTTACGAATATCGTCGCCAAACTGATACTCTCGAACTTCAGAAAACATCATACCACGTCCTTTAAAGGCTGTATGATATTGACCTGCGAAGATATTTTGAGTAAGTCCACGAGTCTTGATTTCTATTTGACGAACTCGCTTAATTAAATCGAGCGTATCCATATTACAAAATCTATTAAGGAACTTCCACTTTATTTAAAATTTCGGTAATAATATCTTCTGTAGTGATATTATTAGCTTCAGCTTCGTAACTCAATCCTATACGGTGACGTAAAACATCGTAGCAAACAGCACGAACATCTTCTGGGATAACAAATCCACGACGTTTAATAAACGCATAAGCACGAGCCGCCAATGCTAAGTTAATAGAAGCACGAGGAGAAGCTCCAAACGAAATCATATCTTTCAAATTTTCCAAACCATTCTCAACAGGATAACGCGTTGCAAATACAATATCAACAATGTATTTTTCAATTTTTTCATCCATATAAACCTCACGGACGATTTCGCGAGCCTCAAGAATTTCTTTCTTAGAAATTACTGGAGTTATTGGCGGTCTTTCTCCGTTAATATTCTGTTTTACTATAATTTGTTCTTCTTCTTTTGTAGGATAACCAATCATCACCTTCAACATAAAACGGTCAACCTGAGCTTCTGGTAATGGATAAGTACCTTCTTGTTCAATGGGGTTTTGAGTTGCCAATACCAAGAAAGGTTTTTCCAATTTATATGATTGTTCTCCAATGGTTACTTGTTTTTCTTGCATAGCTTCAAGCAAAGCACTTTGTACTTTTGCTGGAGCACGGTTGATTTCATCGGCAAGAATAAAATTAGAGAAAATCGGTCCTTTTTTAACGATAAATTCTTCTTTTTTCTGACTATAAATCATAGTACCGATGACATCAGCAGGCAACAAATCAGGAGTAAACTGAATACGACTAAAATCAGCATCTATCAAATCAGACAATGTTTTAATAGCCAATGTTTTAGCCAAACCGGGCACACCTTCCAACAAAACATGTCCATTAGATAACAAACCAATTAATAAAGATTCTACTAAATGTTTTTGACCTACAATGTTCTTTTCCATTCCCATTGTAATCATATCCACAAATGCACTTTTCTTTTCAATACGTTCGCTTAATTCGCGAATATTTACAGACTGGTCCATATAAATAAAATAATTTCTATTAAAATTCTACAATATCATACAAATATAATAATAATCACTGTAAATAACATATGATTTAACCGCAGAAAATTATTATTTTTCTAATTATAATAACGAATATTTTTTAAGATTATTATTTAAGTAATAGTTTCTATAATACGACTATGATTTTAAGAACTCTAATTATAATTATAATTATAGATATTGCATTGTTTGTTGTGCTACTATACAAATAAATAAAGGAGGCTTATCAAGCCTCCTTTATATCTATTATTTAGACAAACCATAAAGTTGTTCTCTTTGTTCCAACATTTTTTGTTTTTCCATTTCATACCACTTTTGTTCGCCATAAAATTTATATACCAAACAAACCCCCACGCACAAAAGAATTAAAATTACAAAGAAAATTAACCAACCATGTCCTTTTTTCTTAGGTTTTGTTTCTACTTGTACATCTATCTGTACATTTTCTACTGTTTCTTGATTTTCGTTTTCCATAATATTCTTATTTTCATTAACTATTTCTTCTTTATTTTCAATTGAATCGACTGTGAAATTTTGTTCTCTTTCACTTGAAACAAACGAATCTTGAACAGAATCCTCTACCAATGCTTTCGTATCATTTTCTGATTCATTAGACTGATTATCAAGATTTTTTATTTCTTCTAAAACCGAAACAATTTCTTTTGCCTGCTCTTCTAACAACGATGATGATGAATTTTTTTCTTCTTCTTCCTCTTGAGTCATTTCCCCACCAATTATTACCGTCTCGAGATGTGCATAAGGAGCATTAACTAAATCTTTCACCGTATTTTCTGGAGAAAAAACCACTTTATTATGAGCAGGAATTGTTATTTCCTCTCCAGTATTCACATTAACACTAACCTTTTCTTCCACCTTCACATTCTTAAAAGTTCCCAATCCTTTTATTTTAACCTGGGCACCTTCATCAATCAAATTATCTTCCAGTACCTGAATAAATTCACGGAGAAAATTTTCAGCTACTCTTTTAGACATACCTGTCTTTTCAACTAACTGATTTTCAAGGTCGAATATAGATTTCTTTTCATTCATTACAATTACAACGATTTAAGTTTTTCTTTATAAGTATTACTTGACTTAAATGACAATACCAATTTAGGAGGAACCATCATTTTTTGTTTTGTTTTAGGGTTAACCGACAATCGTTGTTCTTTTTTGCGAACTTCAAACATACCAAACCCCTGCAACGAAACACTATTTCCATTTTCAAATTCAGTCACCACCGAACCGATTAAACTTTCCATCAAATTTGAACAATCTTTTTGTGATATAGATAGTCGTGTTGCGATTTCCGATAAGAATTCTTTATTATTCAAAACTTTATTTTTTAGTTAAACACCGCTATTTTATAAAATTTATTCAAAAAAAACAACTTTTTTCTATGCAAGTTCACCGATTAAATCAAATTCTGTTGATTTTACGATTTTTACCATATAAAACTCTCCTATTTTCAAATCAACATTTTCCTTAGGAATTAACACTTCATTATCGACATCAGGAGAATCATATTCTGTACGACCAATAAAATACATATCATCTTCTTTATCAATAATTACCTTATACGTCCTACCTACCTTCTCAGCATTTATTCTTTCTGAAACTTTTTGCTGAAGTAACATTAATTCATCCAAGCGACTTTGTTTCACATCCTCAGGAATATCGTCTTTATAATTTTCAGCAGCAAAAGTGCCATCTTCTTCCGAATAAGCGAAAGCCCCCATACGTTCGAACTGAGCGTCTTGAACAAACGATTTTAATTCTTCAAAATCTTCATCTGTTTCTCCTGGATGTCCCACCATCAAAGTTGTTCGGATATGAATACCTGGTACCTTTTCACGAATCAATTTAATTAAATTATACGTATCTTGTTTAGACACGTTTCGTCTCATTTTTTTTAGCATATTATCGCTCACATGTTGAAGAGCAATATCAAGGTATTTACATACGTTATTCCTAGAAGCCATTACGTCTAACAAATCCATTGGAAAATGTGCAGGATAACCGTAATGCAACCTAATCCATTCAACGCCTTCAATATCAGCGATTTTATCCACTAACTCTGCAATCTTATACGAATGATAAATATCTAATCCATAATAAGTTAAGTCTTGTGCAATAAGTTGAAATTCTTTAACACCCCTACTTACCAACAATCTTACCTCATCAAGAATTTCCTCTATTGGACGTGACTGATATTTCCCTGTAATAATAGGAATTGCACAATAAGAGCAAGTACGATTACAACCTTCTGCAATTTTAAGATAAGCATAATGATTTGGAGTAGTAACAACACGATCATTCAGTAAATCATCACGATACATTTCTCCTAAATCACTAATAAGTTGTGTATAATTAAACTTGCCGTAAAACTTATCTACTTCTGGGATTTCGAGTTGCAATTCTTTAAGATAACGTTCAGACAAGCAGCCCATTACGAACAATTTTTCCAATTTATGTTTTTTCTTTGCGGTAGCGAAATCAAGTATCATATTTATTGATTCTTCCTTGGCATCACCAATAAATCCGCAAGTATTTATAACAACGATAGGAGATTTTGGTTTTTCTGGATCATGATGTACAATAAAACCATTCGCTTCAAATTGACGCAATAAGCGTTCTGAATCCACCAAATTTTTAGAACAACCGAGTGTAATTATATCAACTGACTTTTTCATTAAAAAATAGTCTCTACAAAACGTTTTTTATCAAATAATTGTAAATCTTCAATACCTTCTCCCAAACCGATATATTTAACAGGGATTTTAAATTGGTCGGAAATTCCGATAACCACTCCACCTTTAGCAGTT
>Ga0247610_10003365_pt1 | contig 17621 bp, 9 predicted proteins | sample 174DNAGHGhighgp2_FD_193483 | JGI IMG/M metagenome (GOLD analysis project Ga0247610, IMG submission 193483) | Sheep rumen microbial communities from Palmerston North, Manawatu-Wanganui, New Zealand - 1742 DNA GHGhigh gp2 | ecosystem: Host-associated > Mammals > Digestive system > Stomach > Rumen ... | reverse complement strand
CTTCGGGATTTTCACATCGGTACGGAGCCTGATTTTCACCACCACGCGGTGACCGGAGAGTTCGATCGATTCAACCTTGCCCAGCTTCACACCGTTCACCTTCACGGGGTCATCCAGCACCAGCGTGCTCACCTGGGTAAAGCGCAAATAATAAGTATTGAATGTTTCTCTGGGATCCTTTTCGTTCAAAAAGAAGATTCCGAAAACAAGAATTATCAGGGCCAGTATGACTACCAGGCCAACCGAAAAATAAAGAGCCGAATACTTTTTCATTTGACTCTTAATCTAGCATTATTTGAAAGAGACAGAGGTCCCTCAACACAGAAAATGGACCTTTAGGCCCTATTTTTCCAATCATTCATCTACCCGGACAATCGGGCTGTTGTTCTCGATGCCGTTCACATGGCGGTCGAGCCAGTCCCACAGCAGGGCGTCGCGTTCTTCCTTCTTGAGCAGGAACTTCTCGCGGCCTTCCTTCTGCATGAACACGTCAAGGTAGGTCATCAGCACGCCACCGGCCACCGACACATTCATCGATTCCGTAATGCCATACTGCGGAAGCTTGAACTCGTAATCGGCATGGGCGAGCGTATCGGGGTGGTTCCCGTGGAATTCGCTACCCAGGTAAAAAGCCGTAGGCTGGCTTAAATCCAGGTCCAGAACGGAGTTGGTCGTATTGGTGCTTGCCACCGCAATCTTGTAGCCCTTGGCTCGCAGCTTTTCCATGCAGAGCATGCGCTTCTTGTAAAGGTACAGGCTCATCCACTTGTAGCTGCCCTTCAGAATGGACTTGTTCACGCTGTAGGCGTTGTCTTCTTCGATGATGTGCACATCCTGCAGCCCAAAGACTTCCGCCGTACGAATCACGGCAGAAATGTTGTGCGGGTCGAACAGGTCTTCAAGCACCATGCAGAAATGTCTGGTACGGCGGTCCACCACAGATGTCAGAAGCTCACGGCGGCGATCCGTCACACGTGCAAGCAGCGATTCCATCGATTCTCTTTCTTCACTCATTTCTTTTCCTTGATAACCTGAATGTCCTTTACCATAATCGGCACCGCCTGCATGTCCTGCTCGCGCTTTTCGCGACGGGCCTTCTGCAAGCGTTCAAAATCGCCCAGTTCCCAATGGGCTCCGTTCACCACTTCTTCAAAGTCCAACACATACTGCACATTTTCTGCGGACTTGAGCGAGGCACTCTTGAGCATTGGCTCCTTGTTGCCACCGAAGTACATTCCCGCAGCTTTCTTGATGTCGTCGACGATATGCTCTATCTTCGTATTCACCACGCTCCTAAACACCTTCATCTGCATGATGTTATTGAGCACCGAATTGCCAGGGAAAACGATAGCCGTTAATTTGTACATAATCTGTCCACCGGGAATCGGATCCATGTCCAAATACGCAACAGCCGTCCCATGCAGAGCCCACCTTAAAATTTGCGCATGACCGTAGCCAAAGAACACATCCCGCATGCCCAGCTTTTGCCCCGCGCTGTCCTGCAAGGCCCAGTAGAACTCGCCCGAAAGGCTGCGACCATTGCTACCATTGAAGAACCTGCGGCTCGGGTGCGTGTACTCGAGCGTATAGTTTTCGTCCAGATACGCATTGATCAGCTGGGCCGTAAAGGGCATGTTGTCGAACAGGTAGCTTATCACATTCTGGTTCAGCGGAAGCGTGCCACTGTAAACATATTCGACACGGTATTGGCGACCGAGCCTTGCGTATATTTCGGGAACCATCGGGGCCTTGGGGTCGGCCTTGTAGCCTCGTTTTGAAAGTTCCTTGTAGGGCTTGCAGAATTCGTCGTTGTACTTAACCTTGGGCCACGGGTGCTTATCGCCAACAGAGCAGCCCGGATAGTCGATGTTCATGCAGACTTTAAGTCCGGAACATAGCGAGCGCAGGTCATCTTCCTTTTGCAGTTTCTTCAGGAGCCTATGGCGAGCGAGCGTATCGGTCGCAGGCTCAAGCTCTGCGGGTGCTGCATACACAAACTGCCCAAGCAAAAGGGCTAGAACCAAGGCCTTTGCTATGTTCAACAATGACTTCATCAGTTTCTAAACTCCAGGCTATCCAGGGGCACAAGCGTAAATGGCTTGAGCGAGTCGAGCTTAGCTGCGGGCGCCACAATCGATATGGTCATCTTGTCCATGTCAAAATACTTCTTCACCATCGCCTTCACCTGGTCTGCGGTTACAGCGTTGATTTCCTTCACATAGTCCAGGTAATGGTCCATACTCTTGCCCAGGAGTTCTCCCACGGCAAAAATGTCCGCAGTCGATTCGGGGCTGTCGAACAGGCTCGGAAGGCTTTCTACCAGCGCCTTTTTCGCCTGCAAAAGTTCCTCTTCGGTAGGGCCGTTTTCCGCAAGGTCCTTAACCACTTCAGCAATAAGCTTCAACGCGAAGTCAACCGACTCCACCTTGGTCTGCAGAGCAATCGTCGCCATGGCCGTATCGCGGTAATCGTTGCCAACATGGCTATACACACTGTAGGCAAGGCCCTCATCGCTGCGCACCCGGTTCATCAAGCGACTCGTAAAGCTTCCGCCACCAAGGATAAAGCTTGCCACCGCCGCCGGATAGTAATCATCATGGGGTCTACGCACAAAGGGTTGGTTCATCGAGATGTTCGCTTGCGAAATGTCCTTGTCCACAACATAGATGCCAGGCTTGCGCAAGAAGGTTAACGGTTCAGGCTTAGCCCTTTCTAAAGCATTTTCCGTCTTCGCTTGCTTGGCAGACTTCGGGGCAGGCGCCTTTACCGCCGTCTTCCATTCGGCAAAAAATTCCTTGAGTAGCACAACTGCAGAATCCTTGTCGAGGTCTCCAGACAAGGCGAAGAAAATGCTATCCGAAGAATAGACACCCACTGCGGCACGCTTGATGTCGGCGGCAGTCACCTTCTTGTATTCATCGACGTTGGCATCCCAAAGGCGCGGGTTCGGCGCAAAGTTCACCTTGGCTCGGAGCGCCGAAAGCACCTTCGCTGGCGTATCGTAGCGGCGGTCATAGGCCGTAATGAAATTCGCGCGTAGAATATCGAGCTGCTCCTTGTCGAAGGCGGGTGCAGTCAACACCTGCTTTGCAAGTTTCAGCATGCCGACGAAATCCTTCGACAGGCAGTCAATTTCGAACGAAGACGTAAACGTCGAAACAGAAGACGAAAGGCCTGCGCTGATGAATTCCAGGGAATCGTCAAGCGCACGCGCCGAAATGCCGCCACCGCCACCGCGGCGCAACATGCTGCCCACCATCGAAGAGGCCGCTTCATCCTTCAACGCAAGGGGGACGTGGGGTTCGACAAAATAGACCGTCAAGTTCACGAGCGGAAGGCTCCGATCACTCACGATGTAGCCGACCACTCCCGGGGCAATTTCTACGCGATAGTCCGTGGGGTAAGGCGCCACGTAACGGAATTCGGGGTACTGGATATCCTTGTAGCTTGCAGGAATCGCATTAGCCTGCTTAGGTTCCGCCTTTGCAGTGGTATCGGCCACGGGGAGTGCAACATTTTCCTTCTGCACGGAATCCTTCGGAGTAGAATCCGTCTGCGGTTCAGGAGCCCCAGAACACGCGATCATAGTGCCGGCAGCAAGCGCTGCCGTCGCAACGAATATTTTCAAATCAAGCTTCATCTAAAAGTAAAATAGAAAAATCCATCGGTGGCGTTCAACGATTTTCTACATTTCCCCACATGTCCGGCATCATCCGCTTTGCTCCGAGTCCCACAGGATTTCTACACGAAGGGCACCTGCTCTCCGCGTTATACGTATGGGCCGCCGCAAAGAAATGGGGCCTCAAGATCCACTTGCGTATCGAGGACCACGATCAGGGTCGTGCCCGCAAGGAATACATCGACAGCATCTACGAAGATTTGGCCTGGCTCGGATTCAACTACGACAGCCATAGCATCCAAAGTTCGCATTTCGAACTTTTCAAGAAAGTTCTCGACAAGCTCGCCGCCAAAGGGCTCGTTTACCCCTGCTATTGCAGTCGCAAGCAGCTGTCTTTAGAAAACCCGCGCAGCGAAACCGGCGAGATTATTTACCAGGGGAAATGTTTGCACGTGGCACACGATTCCTGCAGCAAGGACTTGCCGCACAGCCTCCGCATTCATATTTCAGACAAAGTAATACACTGGCATGACGAGCGCCTGGGTGACTTCGACGAATCTCCGCAATCACAGTGCGGCGATTTTCCCATCCGCGACCGCGACGGGTTCTGGACCTACCAATTTGCAGTCTGCGTTGACGACCTCGCCCAAGGCATCACGCACATTGTGCGGGGCGAGGACATCTTGCCATCGACCGCCCGCCAGATACTGCTCACCGAAATGATTTCGGGCGCCTGTATAGGCGATGCCTCGCTAGACCTCCCCACCTACAGCCGCCCCCTATACCTGCACCACCCCCTCATCGTGGACTCCACCGGGAAAAAGCTTTCTAAGCGCGAACACGCCCACAGCATCCGGCAAGACAAAGATGCGGGAATCCGCCCCGAGCAGCTCCTGGGAAGAGTCCTCTACAAGGCTCAATTGCAACCAGAAGACACCCCCGTTCTGCTGGAACATGCCATCGCACTGGTCGCCGCGAAAATATAGCCCCCTTTTTAGGCCTCTTTTCAGGGCCATTTTATCTCCGGCAAGCGCCAAAATAGGTATATTCAGTGCATGTCTTCACCATCTGCCATTGTCGCTAAAATTCGGCAAGAAGCCGCACTCTTTGATTCCAAAGATAATCTGCTCAGTTTTTCGACTAAAAACGACCTCCAGTCCCCACTGATGACCGAGGCCGGAGACCTCTTTTACGAGAAATGGCAACAGGCGAAGGGGCCACTTCCCCTGGAATCGTTCTTCCAGGTATCCGCGAACTTTACGGCCCAGCAGAAGATTTCGGCTCTCGACTCGGTGACAGCCGTTCTTCGCAGCAAACTCGCCGACTTCGGCGAGACAGACCTTTACCTGCTCCTCGGCTTTTTGAAGTGGGACGGCAACGCACTAGCACCTAGCCTCCTTGTTCCGCTCGACTTCGATGCAAACAAGAAGACCGTCTCGCTGTCGCAAAGGCTTCCTATCGAAAACGTCCTCCTCAGGGAACGCCTCAAAGATACCGTTTCCCTGCCGACTGCCGAGGACGCCGTCGCAAGCGGCAAGTTCAATATTCTGCTCTACTTCTCACTTTTCGAAAAGGCTATCGCCGCGGAACGCAACTGGCGATTCACCCGCCACGGCCTATGTCTCGGATTCTTCAACACGAACCTGCTGCTGCTCAAGAAAAAATACAGCCAGGACTTCTCGGACAAGGCCGTAGCCGCGAGTCCCATCCTCGATTCCCTACTCCGCGAAGAAGGCTTCCAGACGCAGGAATCCCTGTTCGAAGAAAAAGACTTTGACAAGGTGTTCTCCCCCGCAGACCACCACTTCCTTTACACGACGGACTCGCACACCAACAAGGTGACAGTCGATGCCGAAAACGAAGATGCCTGCGCCTACGCGATACAGTCGCTCCCGGGAACGGCCAAGATGAAGGTCGTCGCAAACATTGTCGCAGACGAGGTCGCCCAGGGAAAGAAGGTGCTCGTCACCTACAGGCGCGACGTCACGAAGCGCGCCTTTACCGAGGCGTGGAAACCCTCCTTCAGGACATTCCCCAACGCAGACCGGAAAGCCATCGAAGACAAGGTCCGTTCCATGCGCAAGGAACTCCTGGACTACTACGACGCCGTCAACAAGCCGATTCCGCCCACCAACGTTCAGCTTTCCGACTTGCTCAAGGAATTCAAGGACGTCCGCGCCACCAAGAAAAAATTCCCCGATTCCATTTTTCAGGGCATCTCTCAGCTGAGTTTCGAGAATTTCACCACCCTGAAAAACGACCTGACGGAACTCTTCGACCTTTACCTAGACAAGAAAGGCGCCGACGCCCGCAAGGCTTTCCAGGGAGTCAAGGTTCCTAGCCTCACCCCCGAAGGAAAGCTCAAGCTTTCCGAGGAACTCAACGCCGCCGCAGACCACGCCAAGGAACTCGAACCCGTCATCAAGATAATGGAATCGACGGGAGTCTTCACCACGGGCATTTTCCTTTCTAGCCTGAGCGACATCCTGGAACTTTTGCGCGACAACTTCGACGAAAACACTCCCCTGTTCGAAGACTGGCAGCTCAGAAGCCACAACTGGAACGCCTATAAGGATACGCTTACCGCGCTTCCCGAAGCAGGCGACAAGTGGGTGCGTTACCGCAGGCAGACCTCCGACATTTATACAGACAACGCCGTCGATGAAAACATCCAGAGCGCCCGCGATGATTTCGCCGAAAGCCAAAAGACAACCCTCAAGGGGCTTTCCGACCGTTATCGCTCTTCGCGCCGCCGGCTACTCAAGGTGCTGCGCAATCCGAAAATCGTCGACTCCGACGCTAAGCTTTTGGACCTCATCGACACGCTCCTCGATCTTCAGACGAACAAGAAAGCCTACAAGGAAAGTTCCGTTCTCGGCTACCACCTGTTCGGCAGGGATTGGCACTACGAAGCCTCCAACTGGATCGAGCTGAAAGACAAGATCGATTTCGTCTACAACTTCCGCGAACAGCACAAGAAAGATCCCAAGCTGGAGCTACTGCTGCAACTGCTGGAACAGTGGCACAACTTCAAGGATTTGCAACCCCAGTTTGACAACCTCTGCAAGTCCGTCACCGCCCTCCAGGCGACCATCAAGCAAATCAACAAGGACATGGACCTGGAGACTCCGCTGGAAAGCCTGAGCATCGAAAAGTGGCTCGGCAAGATCATGCTCTGGAGCGAGAACTGGGACCGTCTAGACATCCACCTGCAACTGACATCGCTCTTCCAGAAAATGGAAGGCTACAGCAATGCAGCACTCGTCGACTATCTCAAGAACCCCGACAATGTGGACCAGGACCTTTACAACGTCATTATCCACTACTGGACCGGAGCACAAATTCAGGTGGTATCCAAGGCTTGCCCCACGATCTTCTCGCAGACTCCCAAAATGAAGTCCCAGAAGAGCAAGGAATACCGGTCGCTCCTCGACCAGTTCATGAACGCGAACTTCAAGGAACTGCATACCGCCGTAGAAGAAAATCCCGAAAGGCTCACCTCGGTGTCCTTACCGGATGCACTCCGAATTCCTAGCCAGCAGTCCTTCGACATCACGATTATCCTCGATGCCGACGCCATTTCCACGGCGGAAACGCTTCCCATCTTGCTCACGACGCAAAGGGTTATCCTCGTCGGCGACCCGCAGAACCCGGTTCACGAACGTGAACCATCCGATGCATTCCAAGAGGACTCCGTCCCCCGCAGCGCGTTCTTCCAGGAAAGCATCCTGACAGCGGCGCTTCGCCAAGGAATTCCCACAAGGGAGCTGTGGTTCTCGACGCTCTACAGCGAGCCGTCCATCGTGAGTTTTGCAAACGAGCACATCTACAACCACGGCATCAAGCAGCTGCCGCCGCCGAACAACAACCATTTCAACGGAATCTCCTTCAAGGTCGTTCCCGACAAGATCGAGGCGATTGCCCAAGCAGCTATACGCCATGCCGAACGCCACCCCGAAAAGACACTTGGCATTGTCGCATTCCATCAGTCGACCTGCCAAGAAATTGAAGATTCCATCCGCGCAAAGCTCACCGTAGGCACGCCGACCGCAGCATTTTTCGACAGGCCGAATCCCGATATCCGTTACTTTGTCAAGACTCCCGAAAGGGCCATCGACAGGTTCCGCGACGTCATCTTCGTCTGCCTCGAAGCCGAAGGCGCCGGTGGAGCCGCGGCAGACCACAAGATTACCGTATGCTCGACGCTCGCCAAAAGTGAACTCCGCATATTTTCGACAGAAGCGGACCAGGCCAAATTTGCATCGCTAAAGCCGTCCCTATTCCGCGACTGGCTGAATTTCTTGCAGTCCAAGAACTTTGACCCTCTGCAAGACACGGAACCGGCCTACTCGCCACTGCGCAACGACGTCGTCCAGGCGCTAAAAGCCGAAGACGTGCAGGTGCAGGAGCATTTCTCTAAGGGAGGCATTCCCACAGGCCCGGTCATTGTCGATGCGAACAATCCCGCGCATTACCTCGCCTTGATCGAAGACGACTGCACCACGGAACGTTTCCGCGATTCCGTCGAGGACCGCGACTATATCAGGCCGATGATTCTAAAGCAGCTCGGCTGGAAGGTGATGAACCTGTGGCTACCTTTCTGGTACATGGCGAACAAGGACGAATTGGGTCACCTGGTGGCAACTATCGCCATCGAACAAAGCGTAGCCCCGCCGCCGGCCGAAGCAAACATCGAGGAAGAAGATTCCGAAATTTTCGACCAGATTGCATCGCCTATCACCGAACCTTACTTAGTGCAGCATCCCAAGATCGAGGGCACCGCACACGACAAGCCCATTGCCGAGCTTCCCGTGGCGGCACTGATTACACAGCTCAAGTTCTACGTCGACTCCGAATCGCCTATCCACGAAGAGCTGCTCAAGCAGCGCGTACTTGAACTGCACCATGTAGACAGGGCTGGTCCCATGCTGCAAAAGGCTTTGACCGACGCCATCAACCAGGGTCTCCAGAAAAAGCGCTTCGTAAAGACGGGTCCATTCTTCTATTCGCTCAAGGCGAAGGAGCTTACCCCGCGCAACCGCGAAGGCCGTCCCGACTTCGAACGCAAGCTCGCATTTGTAGCCCCCGAGGAACGCGCACTCATGCCGCAGAGCATGGACGAACACGCCCTCAAGCTTGCGATGGGACTCCTGGAATAATAATCGAACCTTTGAAAAAAAGAAGCCCGCATCAGCGGGCTTTTTTTAAATACTCCTGTAGGCTATTTCACCTTCACGACAAAGGCTGCGATGTTGTAAGCCGAAAGTTCGCGAGCCTTATCCTCGGCGGCCTTCTTGTTTCCCCAGCCACCGCCACGAAGCTTGTAGAAGGGAGCGTCGAATACGACCTGCACGGCATAGCCGGTGCTTGCCGAAAGCTGAGCGCGACGACGCTGGGCGGCATCAAAGTCGGCGACCGATTCAAACTGCAGCATATAGTAGCCGTCAGACTTGGATTCCTTCGCAGAAGCCTTGCCGGGAACAGCCGACTCGCTCGCAGAACTGTCGCGAAGCGAAGCGTTCAACACAGGCTTGTATTCCTTGCCTCTAAACAGGGAATCCAGATCCGTAGGTTCTGCGGCAAACGCCATGGCACAAAAGCACAATACAGATAAAATTTTTCGCATAGTGCAAATATAAAAAAAGGAACGGAGTTCATCCGTTCCCTTTTTTTAAAGAGTCTCTCTAGGCTACTTCGATTCGGAAGCTGCGTCGGCCTTCCAGCCCGTGTATTCCTTCGGCGACCTCTTGACGCCATACACGGAAGTGGTTTCCTGCTTGGCATCCTTACCGACATCGCCCAGGCGCACATAGGACTTGAGCTTCATGATATAGGCGCCAGTGCCCACCACGCGGCCCTTGTCGGAACGCATGTTCCAGCCGATGTAGAAGTTGCGGTCGCCACCGGCATCAATACAGGATGCGCCACCAAAGTATTCTTCGTTGTAAAGTTCCTTGTTCTTGGCATCATTACAATAGATTCTCTGGCTCTTGCTGGCTACATAGCTACCGAGGTTGGTGAAGTACTGGACTTCGTAGAAGAAGTACATTTCGTTGATATCGATGCTTGCCTTTTCTTCGGCGGAGAGGCCGTTATACAAAGCGTACATGTCGGCCTTGACCAGCTGACCGGGCCTGCCGTTTTCCTTGGCAAGGATTTCGGCCTTGGTCATGGTGGTGCGGTAAGAATTGACCGTAATGGCGGGCATGTCGCCTGCACCAACGTTTGCCGTAGAAGCAAACTTGTTCTCGATCACGTCAATTTCAGCATCGCCAATCACCGGAATCCACGGAGACGGGATTCTCTTGGTTTCGTCGTAGCTCGTCGGAGAATTCCAGGCGTAGGTTGCATCAGCCGTAGAACGCAGGGTGTCGCTGCCAGGCTGGCTGGTATGCGTCGTGTCGGCATCGGACCAGAACACTTCGGCAAGGGTACCACCCATACGCAGGTAGTCACCCACGTGCGGAGAAACATTACCACGCTTGTACATGAACTTGACACGGCCTTCGGTACGGTTTTCGGATTCGTTGAATTCGGTACCGATCGAAGGATCGCTTTCTGCAGTCACGACCGACGAGGAGTTGCCAAGAGCAGATGTATAGCGCTGATCTTCGGGCAGTTCCACAGCAGAATTCAGGTAGAAGTCCAGGGCGCTCTTCTTGCTGGTCGTCGTCAGCAGCTTGACCGGTTCAGAGAAGGTCACCACCAGGGAGTCGTAATCGAGCAATTCGTCGCCGTCTCTCAAGGAACGGACCTCGGCGCGGAGCGGAACCGGAGCGATGCGGTCGGTCAGAGCGCCAATAAAGCCCTGCTTGACTTGGCGTCCCTTATCTTCGAACACCGCGTAAGAATGGACCTTACCCACACCCTGAGTCTTCACCTTTTCAGAAAGCGTCACGCCACCGATCATGGCCACGTTCGTGCAATAGCCGCCCTTTCCGTTGTATTCAACCGGGTTGGAGCAGTCCACGTTGATGTTGGCCATACCGACGAGGGCGTTACAGAAGATAGCGGTATCCTTCGGAATGTTCGAGAAGCCTTCCGCGACAGGATTGTGTCTCAAAGTTTCAATATCTTCGACAGTAGTGGTATCGTCCCACAAAATACACATCATCGTCGGGATAGAGTCCTTGTGGATTTTACGGTCGTAGTAAATCGCCACGGAGTCGCCGATACCGTCCAGGTATTCCTTGTTCTCGCTAAAGTACGGTTCCGGAATCTTGTATGCATCCGTAGGCAAGGCGCCATGGGCGTCGAACACGTCAGCAAGCACCGGATACGGCACCGGAGGATCGCGGAAATACATCGGAGTATAGACAGCCTTCACATAGTCGTTGTATTCGGCAACGATGTATGCCGGGTTGCACTTGGTTGCATCCTCGTCCCAACGGTACTTGGTCATGGAACGCACCTGAATAGAAGCATAGCCGTCATGGAAAGCAATCTGTTCAGGAATAAAGTCAACCTTCGGAGAAGTTTCTGCACCCTTATGGATCAGAAGGCCTTCGCAGTCTTCCTTACAGGGATAGTACTTGACCTTGCCCTCAGCATCGGTCATCGGCTTCAAGATAGCAAGGTACAGGTCATAGAGCGTGCCGACCCAGTGTTCTTCGTAGGTACCGTCAGCTTCGGGCTGCTGGCCGGTCACCTGCGTTGCAGTGGAGTCCGGAGCGGACACGAACGAAATCACCGGCAGGTAGAAGCTGACATGCATTGCATTGGGCCTACCCGCAACACCAATCGTAAATTCCGTAAGCGGCTGGGTCAGGTCGTCCATTTCGACAGTTGCCCAGAGCGTATCGACACCGGATTCGCCAATAACGCGCTGGTCGCCCGCGTAAACTCTCACAAGATCACCGGAAGCGTTCTTGTAGTAGACCTTCATCAGCGGGTCGAAGGCGAGGGCGTAGCTCATTCCTTCAGCAAGTCTCGGCTGAACCAGGAGTCCACCATCGAAGTTACCCACATTCGAAACATAGACAGGAACGAGCTTGCCACCCATTTCATTGGTCACCAGGTGGTATGTGCCAAGATCCTTCACGCTCTCGTTTTCATCATCGGGAATTTCCTGAGCCACAGCATCACCATAGATGACATCGAGTTCGCCAGCCGGAGTGAAGGTCTGCACTCTTCTGGACTTGACTCCATCAAAAGTCACGAACAGGGCAAAACGTCCCGCACCAAGGCCGCAAACTTTCGCCGCATCAATGACCGGAGCGGACAAATTGGTAAGGTCAATGCCGCAATTGTAGATACCCGGAGCTGAAGCCATATCAACAAGACCGCTAGCAGAGCTCATCGACTTTCTCGTGCCCGTAGCCTTACTTCCTTCTACTAGGAAATACTTAGGAGCAAAAGCCGCACATTCCGGTTTCGTGGTGAAGTCTGCACCGCAGCATTCGATTGCATCATCATTACCACTCACAGCGGCGGCACAGGAACCATCGCCAGACTTGGTGTAGCAAAGCTCATAGATTTTTTCGGCCGGGTTCTGCGGATTCTTCTTACCCTTCACCTGAATATCCGTCTTCTGCCGGATGTACATGTTCGTAGTAATGCGAACGTTACTCATCGTCGTACGGCGGTCGCAGAAGAAGATATCGATGTCATATTGTTCGCCAACAACAAGCGGCTTACCCTGAGCATCGGTCAAAAGGTCCAGGTTCACATAGGCAGGAGCGGCCATGTGGGTACCACCAAGGTCCACCGCCAGTTTTCCACCGATATACACCCAAATGTCATCGTCTCCACGGAAGTTGAAGCGTAAGCCCGGCTTGTGAGTGAACTTGGCATGAGATTCAAAGCAGAAATGCTGGTTGCGTCCAAGCGTTCCCGTAGCAGCGCCAGAGGTATAATCTCCAGAAGCCCACCTAGGCTGAGCACCAGCGGCAGTCCTTTTAACGGATTTTTCAGTATCCTTGCTATAAGCAGGCCAATCCGCAGGAGTTTCAGACCAGCAGTAATCACCCCAGCACCAAACATTTTCAATTTCGGTGCCATAGAACGTTTCGCCATTCAAGTCATTTCCATCTCCGAAATGACCATTACAATCGATACCCCCCTTCCAGCCAGGGCCGTTGCACATCAAGTCGAAAATAGGCATATTCTCGTCAGGATCATTCACACGAAGCCAGCCATAAAGTGCTGCAGGGCCCTGTGCGGCATGCCTAGTTCGAGCAGCCGGCAGAGGAGTACCGCCATCAGCCTGCACCTTTGCATTAATTTCGGCTTCGGTCATGGGCGTCCCGTCCGCATTCTTGTATTCAAGCGGAGAGAAACCTCCCTGAGTCTCACCAGGAGCCTTTCCATCGTAGTCAGAGTCAAATTCCCAACGGCCATCCTTGGAACGCTTAAACGGCATATCATAGCAGGACATTTCGTTCACGCCTGCCGTTTCGGTAAACATCTGATTGAAAAGCGTTTCGTTCTGGAAGCAAGCCGTTCCAGCGCCAGCCTTCAACTTCGGTTTCTTGTTTGCCCCCAAAGTTTCTTCAACCATGCCCTGAGTAACACCAATACACTTCTGAAGGGCAGCCCTTGCGGTGGCATCGGTCTGGCAGTCCGCATTCCAGTTATTCACGCCATTACCGCCATCAACAAAGCAAGAGAATGCCGGATGCAGCGACGGATCAGTGTCATAAAGCACAGCAGCCAAGGTATATTCGCAAGTACCATCAATGCCATCCACTTCTGCAGCAGAATAGTAGAAACCATCGTCATTGGTCTTCTGGTCTGCGTCCGGTACGAAGAACAGGGTGTCCTGACCGGCGGCCGCCATGTAGTCAAACGTCATGCCCAGGGGTATAGATACTGGACTGGCCGGGTCTCCAGCATTGCCAAGCAAGCCAATCATATCTTCACGAGCAGTATCATCGTCACGGAAAAGCACCACGTTGTCGGTAATGGTTTCGTTGAAGAACACATAGGAATACCAACCGCACATATCGGCGACGGCAGTCATGGGCTTACCGGTCACACCGCCATCCAAGCTAATCATGGGAACCGAAGACATCCATTCTTCCATATCGGGAGGAATCATCACGAAGAAATACTTTGCATCAGGGGGATTGGAACCGATTACAGACTTATCCGGCGATGCAGGATTTCCAGAAACATATATAGAAGAACCTTCCCCCGGACAAGTAATGCCGGTCGTGCCCAAATTACAGATTTCGCCTTGGATATTATAGCTTGTGCCATTTACAATAGGAACTGCCGTACCGCAGCCAGCCTTGCTTTCAGCAATCACAAAACCCGTAGAACCCCAACCTTGGTCAGGAGCATCTTTGGCCAAATTTATGACGTACCAGCCATTCTCTTGTTTGGTAACAGGATTTGCGTTATTATCCATCGCCACATACACGGAAGACCATGTACTCGGAGCCTGGAAATAAACAGTTCCGCTACAAGCCGCGAACGCATTCTGCACTCCAGCAAATAACAGGCAGGCACTCAGTGCCCACTTCCACAGGGAGATCTTTGACTTTTTCATCATTTTTGTTTCCATCGATGATTCTTTACCAAACGGCATACCAAAAAGACCGGCCTTCTTGAAATGCCACATACCGCCCTCAAATTTATTCTTTTTAAACGAAAAATGCCAACTCTTTTTGTAATTTTTGATAAAAAAAACGTTCATTTTTGTAAACAAGTGGTGGATAGACAAACTAGAGTGCGGTAAATCACAATAAAAAAAGCACTTTTGTCAACCAAAGTTTACATTTATCGAGACGACATGCCATTTTCACCTAGAATCTCCTTTTTCCCTAAAAACTTTTTATTTTTTTCCATAAACGGAGTTGCACCATGCAAGATATGGATAGAACGATTGCTAGCGGAAACACCATCAAGCTGCCCATCGCCCAGATGCGGCCACACCTGATTGTACTCTACCCGCAGAACCAGTTCAAGCAGGTGCCGCTCGAAAAGGGGACAGTCATCCTTGGCCGCGGCCAGGACGCCGACATCCGCATGGACGACGAGCTCGTTAGCCGCAAACACTGCGCAATCACTTTTGACGGCATCGACGTGACCGTCAAGGACCTGGGAAGCACCAACGGGACCTTCGTAGACGGCACCCCCATCACCGAAAGCAAGCTCGAAGACCACAACCGTCTGCAAATCGGCAAGATGGTCTTGAAGGTGGACTTCAAGGACGCAAGCGAAGAGGCCTTTGACCGCGAACTCTACGAAGCGGCCACCATGGACCCGCTCACCAAGATCAGCAACCGCCGCACCTTTATGGACAGGAGCCTGGGTGAGCTCGCCCTTGCCCGCCGCAACAACTATTACGTTCACGCGATTATGGTCGACGCGGACCATTTCAAGCGCGTGAACGACACCTGGGGTCACCAGTGCGGCGACATGGTTCTCAAAGAAATCGCCCGCATTCTCAAGGAAGAAAAGCGCGAATCCGACCTGCTCGCCCGCTACGGCGGCGAAGAGTTCGTACTGCTGTTCAGCGGCATCGGCGTCGAAGACGCCAAAAAGAGCGCCGAGCGCCTGCGCAGCGCCGTTGAAAGACACCGTTTCTCGTGGAAGGACACCGTCATTCCCGTGACCATTTCTTTGGGACTTGCCAGCCGCCAAGGCGAACAAATCGGCAAAATCGAGGAAATGATCGCCGAATGCGACCGCCTGCTCTATGTCGCCAAGGAAGGCGGCAGGAATCAAGTAGCTTGTTAGCGCCAAATGGATTGCTTCGCCTTCGGCTCGCAATGACGTCTTAAGTACAAAAAGCTAAATTTGGCGCCGAAATGTCGAGTTTGAATTCCGAGCGCCTCAATTCTTTTGGTACCGCAAGCATTCCGAAACTGGTTTTGCAGTTTTCGGTACCGGCCATCATCAGCATGCTGGTGAACGCCCTCTACAATGTGGTGGACCGCTTTTTCGTAGGGCAGGGAGTTGGCAGTCTCGGCATCGCAGGCATCACGCTGTGCTTTCCGATTTGCCTATTTATAATGGCAATGTCGATGATGGTAGGCGTGGGCGGCAACACGCTCTTTGCCATCCGCCTCGGTCAGAAGAAGTATATCCAGGCAAGCATCATCCTGAACAATTCCTTCTCGCTTTTAATCCTGATGGCGATTGGAGCCTTCACGCTGGGCGAAATATTCATGGTGCCGCTCCTCAAGCTGTTCGGCGCAAGCGAGCAGACCCTGCCCGTGGCAAGCAGCTACATGCGCATCATCTTATGCGGCGCAGTGTTTCAGACGATTGCCCCCGGCATGAATCACTTTATCCGCTCCATGGGCCACCCCAAGACGGCCATGTTCCGTGAAATCATCGGTGCCGTCACAAACATTATCCTCGACTATATTTTCATTATGCGATTCCACTGGGGAATCGAGGGGGCAGCCTGGGCAACTATCGCATCGCAGCTCGTAGCCTCGGCACTCATCACGCAGTTCTTTGTCAAGAAGTCTACGCCCATCAAGATCCGCTGGCGCCACATGAAGCTCCGCGCCGCCTACGTACGCAAGATCTACATTTTGGGATTGCCGCCTTCTGTCATGCAGATTTGCAACAGCCTGATGAACGCGATTTTGGCTTGGAGTCTCACCACCTACGGAAACATCAGCGTGCAGGCGACGGGAGCCCTTTCGGGCGGCGACATGGCGATTTCCGCCTTCGGCATCACCAACAGCATTATCTCGATTATCATCTTGCCGCTTTTAGGGTTCGTTCACGGCACGCAGCCGATTATCGGCTACAACTACGGTGCACGCCTGAACGCCCGCGTCAAGGAAACGCTCAAGTTCGCTTTTATCTACGCAGGCGGCTTCATGTTTGTCACCTGGGGAATTCTCATGTGGCAGGCCGAGACATTCGTAGCCCCGTTTGCACCGAACGATCCGGAACTCATCAAGCTTTCGGCCTGGGCCATGCGCATCTTTGCCGCAGCTTTCTTCATGATTCCCTTCGGCATGGTGTCTGGAAACTTTTTTCAAGGTACAGGAAAGGCGTTCAGGGCCATGTTCCTGAACGCCTGCCGTCAAGTGATTCTGCTAATTCCCTTCCTGCTCATCCTTCCGCATTTCTTTGAGCTGAAGGGCGTGTTCATGGCGCAGCCCATTGCAGACACAGGAGCGGCCATCATCGGGCTCTGCATGCTCGCGCACGAACTGAAGAAGCTGAAATAGCAGAGATACTTGTACATTTTTTATTTTGTCTATGCAAGCACTCAATTGGAGGTGATGATGGATATCGAGTATCTGTTACTGTTACAGAATTTTAGGAACGCGATCAACGACGCACTCACACCGTTCCTAGAAATGATTTCACTTTATGCAATTACTACCCTGTGCATCGTTCCCGCATTCGTGTACTGGTGCGTAAGCAAGCGCATGGGACTTTTCACCTTTACGGCATGGTCGATCACGACTGCCTTCAACGCAACGCTCAAGCTGACCGTCTGCGCCTACCGTCCCTGGATTCGCGACGCGAGAATCCTCCCCGCAGGAGACGCCATCGCCACGGCGGGCGGTTACTCATTCCCCAGCGGACACACGACTACGGCAACGCCCATTTACGGAAGCTTCGCGGCAAATCTCTGGAAGCGCATGCGCTTCGCCGCCTTCATCTGCATCGCGGGCATTCTTCTGACCGGATTCTCTCGCAACTACCTGGGCGTCCACACGCCGCAGGATGTGCTGGTAGGCCTTGCCGAAAGTTGCCTTTTCATCTTTGCGACCATCAAGATTTTCAAGTACCTCGACGCGCACCCCGAAAAGGAAAAATGGTTCCTGCTTGCCGGATTCGTCATCGGCTGGATTCTCCTCGCCTACGTCACTTTCAAGCCCTACCATGTAGACTATGTGAACGGAAAAATTCTCGTAGACCCGCAACGCATGATGATCGACGCCTACGGAGACATCGGTCAGCTGATATTCTTCTGCGTCGCTCGTTTTATCGACAAGACCTGGATTAAGTTTAAAGCCGAATTCAACAAGAAAAACGTCGCCTACGGAATTATCGGCGCAGTTCTTCTGTTCTTTATCAT
>Ga0247610_10003364_pt1 | contig 17622 bp, 12 predicted proteins | sample 174DNAGHGhighgp2_FD_193483 | JGI IMG/M metagenome (GOLD analysis project Ga0247610, IMG submission 193483) | Sheep rumen microbial communities from Palmerston North, Manawatu-Wanganui, New Zealand - 1742 DNA GHGhigh gp2 | ecosystem: Host-associated > Mammals > Digestive system > Stomach > Rumen... | reverse complement strand
GTCAATGGCAGAATGAATACACATGGCCAGACCGATGGGGAAACCGGCCTGAACCACGATCTGACCGATGTTGGCACAGACCATACGTGTAGAAGTCAGGATAAGTACCTCATCGTTATCGCGAGTCATACTGGCCATGATCGAGCCATAAGGTATGTTCACGACTGAATAGATCATGCTTAGCACGGTATAACTGACAGCAGCATAGACCATCTTCATCGGCATAGACCATTCAGCAGCCTGGGGAAGCATCAGCAGGCAGGCGGCAACTGTAAGGGGAATACCGCCATAGAGGAGGTAAGCCCGGTATTTGCCTAACTTAGGATTACGATTGTCGATATAGCGCCCTACTACAGGACTCCAAAAACAGTCGATGAGTCGGACGGTGAGAATCAGTCCACTGACAAAGGCGAGATTGATCTTCAATACCGTAGTAAGGTAAATCATCAGGTAGGTTGCTACCGTTTGGAAGATAAGGTTCTGCGCCAGGTCGCCTGAGCCAAAGCCGATGCGCTGGGCCCATGAGAGTTTGTAAAAACCATTTGTTTCGAATGTTGTTGCCATAATTTGATTTGTTTATGATTTATTTATAATTTTAATTCGAATGATGACATAGGCAGTCCGTCCAGAGAACGAACATTTGCCTTCAATGGGTTGTCCTTCCAGGCATAGCGCACTGAATAGCCAGGACTTGGAACTGAATATTTTGAATTGACAAGCGGCTTTACTTCTATGATATTGCCGCTACCGTTGGCCTCTGCGTTGTGGTAGACTCCGTCAGGACCTGCGATTTCGAACTCAAAGAGTTGTCCTCCTTGTATGGGCTTGTCGAGGGTGAGGATGACTTTACCGTCCTTCGCCTCGGCATTGACAACCTCTGGCGAGAGCCACACCTTATTATTATATACAAGGCGGTCGAAACATAGTCCTATACGTTCGGCTGCCTCCTTCTTGCGGAGGGGATGAATGTCGACGGTCTCACCCAGATCGTTGAGAACGGCGAGTTCTGCGTAGGGGTCTGCCTTTGCCACAAGGCGCTGCGCCTCGCGGAGTTGTGCCCAGTTGCTGTTCATGGGTTGGTTCTGAGGCGTGATGGGGCGTGGAGAACCGGTCTGCTGTCGTCCGTCGTAATTGGCTAATTGTGCTATGACGAATGGCATCTGCTGATCCTGCCAGGTGTCGCGCCAACAGCCAATCAGTTTTTTCAGATAGTCGGCGTAGGGGGCAGGGTTGCCTGTGTTCGATTCACCCTGATACCATACTATACCACTGATGGCGTAGGGAGCCAGGGGATAGAGCACGGCGTTGTAGAGGGTGGTTGGCTGGTTCTGCAAAGAGACATCGCCACCAGGACAGGGAGGCATCTCAGCACCCAGATGGAACTTCCACGTGCTGCCGAGGGGAATGACATCTTTCGGCAGAGGGTTCTGTGAGAAACGATCATCGCCAAAACAGAGCATATAAGGCTTCTCAGGGATGAAATGAACGGCTCCGTTTTTGTTGATGAAACGAATGGCAATCACGTTATCGCCTTCTTGGAGCAGCCCTTCGGGGATGTCATAGCGGCGTGGGGGATATTGGTAGCCTGTACTTCCTATCTGCTTGCCGTTGAGGTAGGTGATGTCCTGATCGTAAAGGGTACCCAGCAATAAACGTGCAGGTCTGCCAGCGTGGGCTTTGTCTATCTGGATATGCTGGCGGAGCCAGATGGAACCCGTCCCGCGCCAAGCCCAGTCGTTTTGGTTGATGGTCTGCCAGTCGGCATCCTGACAGGAGGGTAGTGGATAGGTCTGAACGTTGTCTGCCTTTTCAAGCAGTTCGTTCCACCATCTGCTGGCCTCGCCATTGGCCTGCATCTGTGAACGTATGTAGTTGTCGTTCTCATAGAACGCTGCCCGTTTCACCAACATGGGGTAGTCTCTTTCTAAGGAGTCCTTTGAGATCCACGCCTCGATGGGTGTTCCACCCCAACTGTTGACGATGATGCCCTGTGCCACTCCAGGACGTTTGGTATTCACTACAGTCTTCTCATACATCCGTTTGCCAAGGAAATAACCGATGGCAGAGAAGGGCCAGGCATTCTGCTTATTCAGCGGTTTCCAGTTGATACTCGTAGGACGGATGTCGTCCTTCACGCCGTGGGTGGCCGTCTCATTCTGTACCCGGAAGAGTCGGATATTCGGATTTTCATAACTGTCAATCTCCTGCACATACTGCGGATAGACGCGTTCGATATGGACATCGATGTTCGATTGTCCTGACAGGAGCCACACATCACCGATCATAATATTCGTCAACTGTAGATCGTTAACTGTCATCTCATAAGGCCCCCCAGCCTTCATCTTCGGCAGGTCGATGCGCCACTTGCCGTCAGCATTAGCAGTTGTGGTGTATTGTTTTTTATTAAACCGGATGGTCACAGACTCGCCAGCATCAGCCTTACCCCAGATGGGGATGGCCTTGCCTCTTTGAAGAACCATTCCTGACTGGAACAACTGAGGGAGACTGACCTTTGCCTCGGCTAATGTTGCGCATAGGAATGCTGCGACAATAAGAAATGTTTTATTCATACAGTGGTAATCTGTCAGATTTTTGTGCAAATATAGCAAATTCTTGCGTTGAAATGGCGGATTATTTTCTTTTTCTTTCTAAATGAAACATATCGAAAAGCATCTGTAACATTTCAAAACGGCACATTACCCTATTTTTATTATCTTTGCAGCCAGATAGTTTTATGGCTTTAAAGAACGATATTCAACAGAAAGTCTCATTGGGCGAGAAAGTGGGTTACTCTTTGGGTGACGCCGCCGCTAATCTTGTGTTCCAGATGATGGTCATCTTCCAGTTGAAGTTCTATACCGATGTCTTCGGACTGGATGGTGCTGTGGCAGGCAGTGTTCTGCTGATAGCCAGTCTCTCTGCCATCGTGGTAGATCCCCTCATTGGAATGATGGCTGACAGGACGAACACCCGTTGGGGTAAGTTCCGTCCCTGGATCCTGTGGACAGCCGTCCCTTTCTGCGTATTCTATGTCCTTGCATTCTACAATCCGGGTATCGAAGATAAGAGCATGGTGGCCACTTATGCAACCATCTCCTATCTGTTGCTGATGACGGTCTACTCATTCAACAACATCCCATACACTTCGTTGGGTGGTGTTATTACGAGTGATATCAAGGAACGTACAAACGTGACAACTATCCGTTTCGTGGCTGTGATTATCGCCCAGTTCTTCGTTCAGGGACTCACGTTGCCATTGGTAGACCATTTTGGGAATAACGGGGAGAACCTGCAACACGGTTGGGTTTGTACCATCGGGATTTTTTCCGTGATAGCCTTTATCTTCTTTATGATTACCTTCGGGGTGTCTAAGGAGCGCATCCAACCGCCTCCCGCTCAGAAGATGAATATCAAGGAAGATGTCAGGCAGACAGTATCGAATGTGCCCTGGAACATCATGTTCGTCCTGACTTTCTCACTCTTTATCACATTAGCGATGTGGGGTTCGGCCATGAACTTCTATTTCCAGTATAATATCGACCAGAAGTCATTGTACGACTTCCTGCATTTCTTCAAGTTGATTGACAATCCGGCAGAGGCCTATTCTGTGGGATTCTCCGTGTTCAATATGATTAGTGCTGTTGTGCAGTTTGTCGGTGTCATTTTCCTGTCGCAGTATCTGGCCAATAAGTATGGTAAAAGAAAGACCTTTATGGTCTGTCTCTTCTTGACAGCCATTTTCTCGGCTATGTTCTATATCCCCTCCCCGACGGATGTCAGTCTGGTATTCGTGCTGAATATCCTGAAGTCACTGGCATACGCTCCAACCGTTCCATTGTTGTGGGCGATGATTGCTGATGTGGCCGACCATATTGAGTATGAGAATCATCGTCGTGCGACTGGCTTCTGCTTCTCAGGTATCGTGATGGCCTTGAAGGTTGGTCTCGGTACGGGTGGTGCTATTGCGGGTATCATCATTTCCGCCTTTGGCTATGTGCCTGGTAATGTGAGTGTACAGAACGAGAGTGCGATGGTGGGTATCCGTCTGGTATCCAGTATCCTGCCTGCCATCTTGTTTGGTATCGGCGTCCTGGCCCTGTACTTCTATCCCATCACCAAGGAGTATAATGAGGGCATGCAGGCAGAACTGACTTCCAGGCGCCATCAGGCAAATCAAGACGATAAAGATTTCTAAATAATATAAATTTAAATAATTTGTGAATATGAAACCACGTTATCTTTTCCCGAGTGATTATATGGCAGACCCTGCTGCCAATGTGTTTAATGGACGATTGTATGTCTATCCTTCCCACGACTGGGAAGCAGGTGCTGCCTTTGACGATGATGGCGGACACTTCCAGATGAAGGACTATCATGTGCTCTCCATGGACGATATTGAGAACGGCGAGGTGACCGATCATGGTAAGATTCTCGACGTGGAGCAAGTGAAGTGGGCTGAGAAGCAGATGTGGGACAATGATGTTGTGGAGAAAGACGGTAAGTACTACCTGATCTTCTCTGCCAAGGACTACAACGGTGTGTTCCATCTCGGTGTCGCTGTGGCTGACAAGCCCGAAGGCCCGTTCATTCCGAACGATGAGCCTATCCGTGGCTCCATGAGTATCGACCCTTGCGTGTTCAAGGACGACGATGGAGAGATCTACATCTACTTCGGTGGTCTTTGGGGCGGACAACTCCAGTGGTATCAGGCTCCTGAGAAACTAGTGAAGGAGGGAATCGATCTTGGTCCTGCCGCTGATAAGAAGACCCAACTCTATGCACCTGCCGACATTCCTGCACTGCCCAGTTTCGTGGTGCGCTTGAATGGTGATGTGATGCAGTTTGCTGAGGCTCCACGTAATGTGATCATCCTCGACAAGGACGGTCAGCCCCTGAAGGCCGGTGATCCGCACCGCTTCTTCGAGGCTTCGTGGATGCATAAGTACAATGGTAAGTACTATTTCAGTTATTCGACAGGTGACAGTCACTTCCTTTGCTATGCCATCGGTGACAACCCCTACGGCCCATTCACCTATCAGGGTGTGATTCTCGACCCCGTTGTCGGTTGGACAACCCACCACAGCATTGTGCAGTACAAGGGTGAGTGGTTCCTATTCTACCACGACTGTGTGCCATCCAATGACATCACCCATCTGCGTTCATTGAAGGTACAGCGTCTGTTCTACAATGAGGACGGAACGATTCAAAAGGTTGTGAATGAGTGAGTAAAATGAAAGTATACTTGCATTTTCGAGCGTGAACAAGCTCGATGCAAAGCATCAAGGTTATCAATGAATAATCTCATTGAGACATATTATACGGATCATCGTGACGAACTGCTGGCATTTGTCAGCAGTCGTCTCGGTGGCTCTGAAGAGTCGGAAGACATCGTCCAGAATGTCTTCCTGCGCCTTCTGACCACCGATAAGATGATTACGGAGATTACTTTGCCAGCCTTAGTCTATACGATAACACGCAACCTGATAACAGATTACTATCGCCGCCGCCATACCTATGAGGCGTTTGAGCATTTTATCAAAGGCTCTTCGGAAGAGGATGACTCGATGGAATCGGTGTTCTCTGCCAGAGAACTGACGGAACTGTTGGAACGTGGGCTTGTCCGTGTTCCAGAAAACTGCCGCGAGGTCTACCGCCTGCATATCTATGGTGGGATGAAGGTCAGTGAAATCTCTCAGGCGATAGGTGAGGGCTATAAGTCGGTAGAGCATCGACTGGGTACCGCCAGGAAGGCGGTACGTCAATACTTGCGAAAATACGCATAATGGTATCGCCGGAATCAGTCTTCTATGATTTTGATGCGTCCTTGAGGTTGGGCGTATCTCTGTCCTGTGTTCCCTCCGAGGACTTTCCTCAGATAGTCTGACAATGCCTCGTAATAGCGGAGTGAACTCTCCTGGAGCACTGGACATTTCTTGAAACACTCGAAGAAACCACCGGCATCGTGGTTGTAGTTAGTCAAGGCTACACTGTAAGTGCGCTGCATATCGATGGGTGCAAAACTGCCATCCTCCCGCTGTATCTCGATGTCGCTGACGGTGTGACTCTTGCTATGGATGGTGAATCGCAGACCGGAAACCTGTGGGAAGTTACCGTCGAGCACAGGCACAAGAGCCGTACAGCGGGTGAGCATTGTCTTGAGTTGCGGACCTGTCACGGCGATGCGGCGCAGGGTGTTGTCATAAGGCAGCATACCGATGATGTCGCCGTAGGTGATGTCGCCAGCCATGATATCATTACGGATGCCGCCACCGTTCTCCATACCGATATCAGCCTTCATGACATAACGGTAGGCGTCAGCCACAAGGTCGCCTGCATTCGTCTCTTGTCCTCGTACAATAAACTGGTCATTCTCATCGCTCACCACCAGTCTGTAATCGCTATGGGCTACAAGTTCGGAGGTAACAGCCTTTACCATCTGGTGGATGCTGTCGATGGTAGCGGTGATCTTTGCATTTTCGTAGGGGATGTCCTTGCTCTTGATGAGTTGGGTGATGAATCGTCCGTCTGGGGTGATGAGTAGTTTGCCCACATTGGCGAACTGGGTACCTGTCTGTGTGACGGTGATTTCCTTGCCGTCGAGGTCTGTCGCCTTGTCACATTCGATAATCGAGTGGCTGTGACCGTCGAGTACCACGTCAATGCCTCGGAGGTGATTGACGAGACGGTGCGAACTGAATCCCATCGACTGAACGGTCTCGCCCACATGTGAGAGCAGCACCACATAGTCGGCGCCCTCGGTACGGGCAGCATCCACTGCCAGTTGAATCAGTTCGTAGAAAGTCTTCGGCTTCAGGTCGTAGAGTAGGATGCCATTGGTGTCGTAGAACGAATAGCCCTCGAGGATCATCGTCTCTGGGGTACAGGCTCCGACATAGGCTATTTTTTTGTTGCCATACTGATGGATGACGTATGGGGCATAGACTGGCTGTGGCTCTCCGGCTTCGAAGAAGTTGGCACAAGCGACAGGTGTGCCTACTTGCTCTAGTAATTCCTTCAAGCGAGGTACGCCATAGTCAAACTCATGGTTGCCCAGTGTGAGGGCATGATAATCCATGAGGCGCATTATATCGGCGATGTACTGTCCTTTTGAGATGGCTCCCGTTGTGTTGCCCTGCAGGAAGTCGCCACAGCAGACCACAGCGGCATAGGCTGTATCCGAATTGTTGATGGCATCGCGCAGGCCAGCCATTTTCGTATAGCCGTCAATACCGCAATGCACGTCGTTCTCGTAGAGAATCACGATGCTCTTCTGAGCCATTACAATATGGCAGCCCATCACGAGGGCCGTCAGACTAAGAAAGAATCTTTTCTTCATAATGATAGGTTTATTATTGACATTCATATTCTGTTGGGTCGGAGATACCCGCCTCGGCGAGGGCCTCCTGACGTTCTACGCAAGTGCCGCATTTGCCACAGTGCTTGTCGCCACCCTTGTAGCATGACCAAGTCTCGGCATAGTTGATGCCTAATGCCTTGCCTCGGGCGGCAATCTGCCCTTTCGTCATATTACAATAAGGTGAGAGCAGACGTACCCCATTATAGGTGCCTGCATGGGCAGCAGCATCGAAGGCCTCCACAAACTCCGGACGACAGTCTGGATAGATGGTGTGGTCGCCCCCGTGGTTGGCCATCATGATATATTGCAGGTTGTTGCTTTCTGCCATCCCGGCTGCAATGGCCAGCATGATACCGTTGCGGAAGGGCACCACTGTCGACTGCATGTTCTCTTCGGCATAGTGTCCTTCTGGGATGGCCTCAGAACCCTCGAGCAGCGAACTACGGAAGTACCTTCTCATAAAGTCGAGCGGTATCACGATATGCTTAATACCTAACCGTTCGCAGTGCAGCCGGGCAAAGGGAATCTCTTTCGCATTATGGTTCCCACCGTAGTCGAACGAAATGGCCAAGGCTATCCGTTCCTGATAGTCATATAATAAGGTGGTAGAATCCATCCCTCCACTCAGAATCAATATGCAATCTTTCATTTTTCGTTAAATTTCGGTGCAAAGATAGTATTTTTTGGGGGAATTCTTATGCAGTGTCGAAGTTTTTTTGTAATTTCGCACCAGAAACAGACATTTAAAGTATTTGTTGATTATGATGGAGAAAACTCTTGTATTATTGAAGCCCAGTTGCGTACAGCGGCAACTGATTGGCGAGATTGTGAACCGTTTTGAGCGTCGCGGACTACGCGTGGCAGGTATGAAGATGATGCAACTCTCTGACGAGATTCTGCGCGAACACTATGCCCACCTTGTAGACCGTCCCTTCTTCCCCTCGCTGGCAGCCTCCATGCAGGCCTCACCAGTAGTGGCTCTTGCCCTCGAAGGTGTGGATGCCGTACAGGTAGTGCGTACGATGACAGGCTCCACCAATGGACGTGAGGCTGCGCCTGGAACCATCCGTGGTGACTACTCGATGAGCAACCAGCAGAATATCGTACACGCCAGCGACTCTACGTCGAATGCCGAGATTGAGTTGAAGCGTTTCTTCCGCGATGAGGAGATCTTCGACTACACCAGTGGTGCCATAGGCTTTATCTATGGCGACGGCGAGGCGAAATAAGTTATTGGAAAATTAGTGTGGTCAGTTTTTCTGTGGCGAACAGGTCGTTCGCCACTTTTTGTATATCTTCGATAGACACCTGATCTATACTCTCATAGAGGTGGGTGATGTCCTTCTCCCAGCCGTAGTGCAGGAAACTCTTACCAAAGTCGAGGGCAAACTGCTCGCGATTGTCGCAGGCAATGGCAATCTGTCCCTTCAACTGGCGTTTGGCATTGCGCAGTTGGGTGGCGCTGAGTGGCTTTCGCATCACCTTGTCCAGTTCACTGCGCACCAGACGAAGGCATTTCCTGACATCATGCGGATCGCAGCCAAAATAGATGCTCCAGATGCCTGTGTCCCCATAACTCACCATCGTACTCTCGACGGTATAGACCAGTCCGTGTCGCTCACGGAGGGAGAGGTTCAGACGGGCATTCATGCCAGGACCACCTAATATATTATTTAGTAGGTAGAGGGGAATGCGCAGGGGGTGGTGGATATCATAGGCCCGTGTGCCGAGCATCACATGAGCCTGGTGGGTACCGAGGGAACGGGTGATGACTTTACCTGTAAGGGATTGTGGGAGGTTCGGGCTTTCCGGATCATTTGGGATTTCTGGAATCTCTGGGGTTCCTGAGTTTTCCAGTATCTTGCAAAGTCGCTTGAAGTCAATATCCCCATAGACGAAGAAGATGGTATTGTCAGGACGATAGTTTCGGCGAACGAAGTGCAGGGCATCGTCTGTGGTATAGGTGCGCAGTTGCTCTGCCTTACCTAAGATATTATGTCCGAGGGGATGTCCTTCAAAGAGGATATTCTCGAATTCATCGTATATCAGTTCGGCAGGCGAGTCGTTATAACTCTCGATTTCATCGCAGATCACCTCTACCTCCTTGTCAATCTCATGTTGCGGATAGGTGCTGTGGAAGACAATGTCCGTCAGGATGTCCACAGCCTGTGCAAAATGTTCCTTGGAAATGGCGGCGTAGAAGACGGTGTCTTCCTTATTGGTGAACGCATTAAGTTCACCACCCACACCTTCAAGGGCATTGATGATCTGTAGGGCATTGCGTTTTCTTGTGCCTTTGAAGGTCATGTGTTCGCAGAAATGAGCCATGCCTTCTTCGCCGCCTCGTTCATCACGGGTGCCTGCTGCAATCTGATAACCGCAATACACCACTTGCGAAGCAGACGGCAGATGGATGATCCGCAGTCCGTTTTTAAGCGTATGAGTGATATATTTCGTCATTTTAGGCGCAAAGGTACAAAAAAAGCCACAGATTACACAGATTATCACAGATTATTTCGTATCTTTGCATCCGTAAAAGACTAATACGATGCGAAAAGTTATTGGAATCGGCGAGACAGTTCTCGACATTATCTTCAAAAACGACCAGCCTATCGGTGCAGTGCCTGGTGGGTCAGTATTCAACGGTATCATCTCTTTGGGACGCTGCGGCATACCTGCCTCATTCATCAGTGAGACGGGCAACGACAGGGTAGGTAAGAAAATCATATCCTTCCTGAAGGAGAATAATGTGAATGCGGAGTATCTCTATGTCTATCCAGAATCAAAGTCACCTATCTCCTTAGCGTTCCTGAATGAGAATAACGATGCGGAATATATTTTTTATAAGGATCATCCGCGCGACCAGTTGGAGTTTGTCTATCCTGACATCCAGCCCGACGATATTGTGATGTTCGGCTCCTATTATGCCGTCAATCCTGTGATCCGTCCACAGATGGTGGCTTTCCTTGATCATGCCAAGAACAAGGGGGCTATCATCTATTACGATGTGAACTTCCGCGCTTCGCATCAGCATGAGGTGATGAAACTGACCCCGAATATCTTGGAGAATTTGGAGTATGCTGACATTGTGAGAGGCTCTTCGGAGGACTTTGAAATCCTTTATAAGAAAACGGATGCCGATGCCATCTACCGTTCTCAGATATCCTTCTATACCAGAAATTTCATTCTTACCCAGAGCAAGGAACCAGTGGAACTGAGAGCCGAAGGAGGTCTCAGTAAACAGTATGCCGTAGAACAGAGTGAGGCTGTCAGCACCATCGGAGCAGGCGACAACTTCAATGCAGGCTTTGTCTATGGCGTGATCAAGTATGGTGTGACCCGTGAGATGGTCAGGACGGGATTCAGCGAGGATCTGTGGGATAAGATTATCAGTTGCGCTATCAAGTTCTCAGCGAATGTCTGTCAGAGTATTGACAACAGCGTGGATGTCGCATTCGGAGAAGAGCGACAGCGCGAACTATAATTACTTCCAAAGAGTAGGGGATTATCATTTCTTCTTTTTACGGGGTTTGCGAAGCGCCCAGCCATCTTCGGAGAAGTCTGGCTCGGGTCCGCGAAGGTCGCGAGGAACCTTTTTCATCAGACTGCGCCAATCGTCTTTTTTCGAAGAACGGGAAGACGGAACAGAAGTCTTTCTGTTTCCCGTTTCACGTTTCTTGCCTCCAGCCTCCTGTCTCTTACCAGAATCATCCGCATCATTGCAACGAACTTGGCGACCTTTGTGGCGGATGCCGGTCAACTGGATCATCACCTTCTTGGCATCCTTCTCAGGCACCTCGAAATACGAGATGGTATCAAGCAGGTCGATATGTCCCACCTCCTGTCGTCCGCCCACGAAACGGTTCAGCATCTGCATCAGTTCCCCTGGATAGAAACCGTCACGCTTGCCGAGATTGATAAACAGACGCTTATACCCTTTCTGCGCCTTGTTCTGTAGTTTCTGCTTGTCCGTCTGAGGCTTCTTTTCCTTGGCCATGTCCACCTTTTCCAATTCTGGGGCATCTGCATAGTAAGCCAGGAACTTGCCAAACTCCAATGATACGATCTTCTTGATGATCTCCTCTTTGTCGATATACTCGAAGTAGCGACTGATATCCTGCATGAACGGAGCAATCTCCTCGTCATCCACATCCGTCTTCACAATCTGATCCATCACCTTATAGAGTTGTTTCTTGCAGATTTCCTCGGCTTTCGGAATCTCTGCCTGGACGAATGCTTTGCCTATCTCTTTCTCGATATTACGGATCTTGAACTTTTCACGGCTATGGATAATAGAGATTGAAGTGCCTTTCTTTCCTGCACGACCTGTACGACCTGAGCGGTGGGTATAGTTCTCTATGTCATCGGGCAGTCCGAAATTGATGACGTGAGTCAGGTCATCCACATCGAGTCCTCGTGCGGCTACATCCGTTGCCACCAACAACTGCGTCAGATGCTGACGGAATTTTTGCATTGTCAAGTCACGCTGAGGCTGCGAGAGGTCACCGTGCAACGACTCAGCATTATAACCGTCGCGAATCAACTTATCGGCAATCTCCTGGGTCTCTACCTTTGTGCGACAGAAGATAATGGCAAAAATCTTAGGATAGTAATCTACGATGCGTTTCAGGGCGAGATACTTGTCTTTGGCGCTTACCAGATAATAGATGTGGTTCACATTCTCTGCACCTTCGTTGCGGCTGCCCACCACAATCTCCTTGTAGTCGTGCAGATAGGTCTTCGCGATACGTTCCACCTCACGACTCATCGTCGCAGAGAACATCAGTGTACTGTGTTCCGTAGGCAATGACTCGAACACCTCATTGATACTCTCCGAGAAACCCATATTCAACATCTCGTCAGCCTCGTCGAGCACGATGGTCTGCACCTGTTCCAGACGGGCATAGCCACGATGCATCAGATCAACCAGTCGGCCAGGTGTCGCCACGATGATGTTCACGCCTTTCTTCAAGGCACGCATCTGCGGCTCGATAGAGGCACCACCATAGACAGCCTCCACATGCACCCCATCCATATATTTGGCAAAGTCGCGGATATCATCCGTAATCTGCAGACACAACTCACGTGTCGGACTCAGCACCAAGGCCTGTGTCTCCCTGCTTGTCGTATCTATCCGCTCCAACAAAGGGATACCAAACGCTGCCGTCTTACCTGTACCCGTCTGGGCGAGGGCAATCACGTCCCTACCCTCTGGAGAAATCAGATAGGGAATTACCTCCTCTTGTACAGGCATCGGCTGCACAAAACCTAACTCTTCAATGGCTTTACGAATCCCTTCGCTAACGCCTAATTCTTCAAATGTCTTCATCTTGGGTGCAAAGATACGAAAAAAGCCTCAGATTGCACCGATTCTCGCAGATTATTTTGTAATTTTGCAGCAGATATGAAGATATGTGTGTTTTGTTCTGCGAATCAGCAGATTGACCCGGCATTCCTCACGATGACAGCGGAACTGGGCAGATGGGCTGCTGAGAATAGCCATACCATTGTGTATGGCGGTGTGAATCAGGGACTGATGGAGTGTGTTGCCAAGGCAACGAAAGAGGCTGGTGGCCATACCATAGGTGTTGTGCCGATGATTGTGGAGAAGTCAGGGCGTCTCAGCGACTATGTCGATGTGGATATCCCCTGCGACAACCTCAGCGACAGGAAACAACTGATGATGGACCAGAGCGACGTGTTTATCGCCCTGCCTGGTGGCATCGGCACTATCGACGAGATCTTTACTGTGGCTTCTTCATCAACGATTGGCTATCACCAGAAGAAGGTGATCCTCTATAATATGAAGGGCTTCTGGGATGGGCTTATTGCTGTGCTTGACGATTTGCAAGCGAGAGGCATGATTCGCGGAGAATGGCGGGATTACATCAAAACGGCTGATTCCATCGAAGAAATCAGCCAGATGATTCAATAGGGCGAGATATTATTCAGTTCACCAATCTTACCTTCAACGACATCCGTTGTCATCAGCCGGTGGAAGTCATCGAGGGTGATGTGGGTTCTGGGAACGAAGTCCTTCGAGGTCATATATTCGAGGACACTCCGATAGAAAGCCCGGCCCTCTGGATAGTCGGAGGCTTTCTCAAGGTCAGCCATGCAGACGAGCAACTTCCCTTTTCCGATGGCAAACTCAAAGACCAGACCGAGTTTGTGGTTTCGTTCTATATTGTCAATCACTTGTACGATGGGTCGGTAGTCGCTGCCTGTATTGTCGAGAATCATCGGGTGGCTGTTTTTGATGACGGGGAACCACTGCCAATTGGTGTGCATCTCTGTTGGGAAACTCCTAAAGATGGGATGCCTGGGATCGGTCAGAATACCCAAGGTACCAGGGGATACGGACTTTTTGTTACCCTCACAGATGGTCTTGAACATACGGTAGTTCCAGTAGTCTGTCTGGAAGAGTCCGCCCACACAGAGTTTCGATGAGTCGGGCATCAGGAGCACGTTCTTTCCTTTCTCCAATTGCCCGGCAATATCCTCTGTCAGTACATTGGTGACAATGACTTTCTTCTTTATTCTCTTGAGGTTGTCCTTCGTGGGATAGACCCAGAGGTCGTAGGTATTGTGGTATTCTGTGCCGTCGATATTCAATAGCAGTTGCAGTTGGGTGGGCTTGTCATATCGGGAGAGGCTGATAATGAGTGCTCCTGCCTCGATGAGTCCCTCGCCATCGGGGAGGACTATCTCCCCTTTTAAATCAGAAGAGACTTCCCATGAGAGTTTCTTTCCTTTCAGGCTTTCACCACTGTAATTCGCGATTTGAACCTTCGCATGGATGCCTTCTTCGTTGGTAAAACAGAACTTATCGGCTACGAGCAAAGGTACCACAGGGGCGCACCACTCTCGCCACTCACGTACAGTGCAGAGTCCTTTAGGATCCATAAAGGCATCAAGGATACCGACGTATGCGCTGCCTTGACCCGGGTAGTCCTGCAAGTCGAGGAGTTGGAAACCTGCCATGTTCGGAGTACGGAGATCCATCTCAATGTCCTGCTTGTAGAGTTGTAGTGACCAGAGGCCACTGGCTTGGTGGAAGGCCTTTGCCTGATCCTGCATACCTGCCTTCTCCAGTCGTGAGCGGAACACTTCCATATTATAAGGATAGAGCACACCCGTGTATTTCTGAATCTCGTCGTAGTCAGGATAGGTCTGGAACTGGGCCGTCTCGTGGGAAATAATCGGTACGTCAGCCAAGGCACAGCCTTCCTCGAAATTCATGGTTGTGTTGGGGTGGAAGTGGTTGATCATGCCACCGTCAGCCGCATCGGCAAACGAGAACGAACCACGGGTATGGGTGTTGTAACTTCCCCATGCCTCGCCACCTACCCGACAAGTCGTGAAGTAGTCCATTCCCTTTTTCACGCCCTGATAACCAAGGTAGTAGTTGCTACCGAATGTATAGACCTTATCAGGGGCAATCCTTCGGAAATCCTCGATGAATTCGGCCATTTTGTCAATGCTGCCCCACAGTTCATTCCCCAGGGCGAACATCCGGAATGAGGGATGATGACCATACCAGCGCAGGATATTCTCTCCTTCTTTATGCAGAAACTGCATCAGCACCGTGTCCTTGTCGTTGAAGTCTCCCCAGAAAGGGAGTTCGGGTTGCAGGATGATACCCAGTTCATCGGCAGCGACAAAGGCGGCCTTTGGCGGGCACCAACTGTGGAAGCGCACATGGTTCAGTCCGTATGCAGCACACTCACCCAGATAGTTCCTCCACGCCTCTACATCCATTGGCACATGACCTGTCAGTGGCCAGACACAGGCATCGTGTTTACCTCTCAGGAAGATGAGGTGTCCATTGGCGGAGAAATGCTGTCCTTCGATATGAAAGTCCTTAAGGTTTGGATGTTCTTCTATCTGCGCTGCAGGCGGAAGACCATTCAACAATTCTATCCTCCCGATAATCCCGTTCCAGTTGGTTTGGGTGTCTTCGGTATAGGCATGACTGTTGGCATAGAGTTGTTCAGGTACGCCGTTGCCGTTATCCACCATGATGGCAAGGTCGTGCCTACCAGGGGTGAGCCATTGTGAAAGGTCGAACACCTGAGGCGTGGAGATGTCATTCGACGCGCCGACGAACTTTGCATCAACATAGATCTCCGTGGGTTTTGTGCGCTCTAAGAAGAGATAGACAGGCTGGCCTTGCCAGTCGGCGGGAATCGCCACCTGACGCTTGTACCAAGCCCTGCCTTTATAAGAATAGATTCGCGAGAGGTGGGTGGTCTCGTCTTTCTTGATGAGAGGGTCTCCTTTCTTATTCGTATCTGTGGTGCCAGGCAGTTGCACCGTCTCCGTCAGGATATAGTCAGGATGCACCAGTCGCTGGCGGTCCAGAGCAAACTGCCACGTGCCACTAAGATCCATCACCAACGACTGCGCCGTAGAAGTTAAAAGTGATAAGTGAAAAATGAAAAGTATAAGCAAAAGCCTTCTCATTCTATCATGAATGCTTGTGAGATCTGTGGTTTTTATTTCGCGTTGATTTCCTTGATCAGGCGGTCAGCCTTGCCCCACGACTCCATCATATAGAGCACGTAGCGGATATCCACGCCGATGCAGCGGGCCAGTTGGGAGTCGAAAAAGATGTCGGACGAGAGCGAATCCCAGTTGCCGTCGAAGGCCAGGCCGATGAGTTCACCCTTGCCGTTGAACATCGGTGAACCGCTGTTGCCACCCGTGATATCATTGTTCGACAGGAAACAGAGGTGCAACTTACCAGTCCCTTTGTCGGTGTATTTGCCAAAGTCCTTCTTCGAGAGCAGTTCTCTCATGATAGGTTCTGCCTCGTACTCGATGTTCTCGCTGGCCTTGTCCATCTTCTCCACGATGCTCTCGGCAGTGGTGTAGTAGCCTGAGGGTTTGCCGCCCAGCAGGTATTCACCCACCTGACCATACGAGAGGCGCATGGTCATATTGGCGTCTGAGTAGTTGGGCAGATCTTCTTCCATTCGCAGTTTGGCGGCACAGAGGTAGCGCTCCATCACGTCGATGCTGTCGTAGGTAGCCATGAGGTCGGAACGGAGTTCGAGCATTGTCGAATAGACACATTCGCCGTACATCACACCAGGGTCTCGTTTGTAACTGTTTTTGTTGATGTAGATTTTCTTGTCGCTCTTCATCAGTTTCGACTTCTTATAGAGGTGGTCGGCGTATTTCTGGTAGTTGCCTTTGAAGTCGCGGTCTATGATATTGTAGAAGGCTGGCAGATATTTCGGATCCACCTGTTCACGGTAGTTTTTCATCAGGGCAGCGATGACCTCACGGTCCAGGTCGTAGTCCCATTCGTCGCTGTTGTCTTTGAATTCCACATAGTAACTCTTGGGCTTGCCTTCCTTGCCGTTGATGATGGCATTGTTTTGTACGCGCATGGCCCTACGGGTCATCTCGTCACTGCGTCCGAAGGTCTCGCTGAAGAACATCATCGTGCGCATGGCGTCGAAACGCTGTTTGTAGAGACGCTCCAGTTTGTCGAAGTCAAGTTGTCCCTTCAGATAACCTGTGGAGTCCTGCCACTGACGGATCTTTGCCTCGAAGGCGGCTTTTTGCTGAATAAGTCCGATGGAATCGATACATTTGTTCATACCGATGGAGTTCTTCCAGTAGTTGGAACTGCTGGCATATTTCGAGTCGTACTTGATGCGCACAGCCTCGTCGGCCCGCATATGACGGATCATGATGCCCTGCTTGATCTCGCGAGTCTTGTACATCGGTTCGTTCTGGGCATCCCGACGCTCCCTGATGCCATAACTGGACAGATAGCGGCTTGTGCTTCCCGGGAAACCGATAGTCATAGAGAACGAACCAGGCTGGTAGCCTTGCAGAGACACCTGTGCCCATTTCTTCGGATGATAGGGCACATTGTCCTTGGAATATTTCGCCGGACCGCCTGTCTTGGGGTCTACGTAGATGCGGAACACAGAGAAGTCACAGGTCTGACGGGGCCACATCCAGTTGTCTGTCTCGCCCCCGAACTTACCCATCGACTTAGGCAGAGCAAACACCAGGCGCACATCCTCGTAGTCGCGATAGGTGGTGAGATAGTACTTGTTACCCTCGTAATAGGGTTTCAACTCAGCACGGAGGGTAGAGTCCTGAGCGTGTACTTCTTTCTGGAAGACATTCTCCAGAGAGTCGATGAAACCGCCTCTTTTGCTTTCAGGAAGCGTGTTGAGTCCCAGCGCATCAAGTTGGTCTGTCACATTCTTCTGCTCCACCATAAAACTCACGTAGAGATT
>Ga0247610_10003362_pt1 | contig 17629 bp, 17 predicted proteins | sample 174DNAGHGhighgp2_FD_193483 | JGI IMG/M metagenome (GOLD analysis project Ga0247610, IMG submission 193483) | Sheep rumen microbial communities from Palmerston North, Manawatu-Wanganui, New Zealand - 1742 DNA GHGhigh gp2 | ecosystem: Host-associated > Mammals > Digestive system > Stomach > Rumen... | reverse complement strand
TGGAGACCGTACTCAATTCCACATTCTGCTATAAACTGCATCAAAGAACACCCGATGCTGAGCCAGCAACCGTACTATGACTCATCATCGGGTGCAAAGTTACGAATAAGTGAGCAAAATATCAAATTTATTTGAGTATTTTCGAACGAGAGTAACTTCGAGACATAGTCTCAAAGGTAATCATTCTTTTTAAAAACCAAATCCATACCCAACTTTTTTATTCTGAGCTTGCTCCTCGCTTACTAAGCAGATTGCGACATCTTTTGTGGCACCTGCCAGAAAAGTGCGTATTAGGCTACGTCCTTCTATTGAAATAATATGCAGATTATTCTTATGTTTCGATTTATTTTACTACCTTTGCACACATAATTCATAACAGATAGATTATCTATGGCAAAGATTAATGTCCAGAATACGGAGATAACCATCGTTTCGCACAATGACGATGACTACATTTCGCTGACCGATATGGCTCGTAGCCAGTTGCAAGAGCACATTATCTTCCGTTGGCTCAGTCTGAAAAGTACGATTGAGTACCTTGGTGAATGGGAAATGCTCTACAATCCCAATTTTAATTGTACCGAATTCGGTACATTTAGAAACATGGCGGGCAGCAACAACTTCGTTCTGTCAGTCAAGACATGGATCGAAAAGACTAGAGCCATTGGTGTTTTCTCCAAGGCGGGACGCTATGGTGGTACTTATGCGCATCGCGATATTGCCTACCACTTTGGCATGTGGATAAGCCCGAAATTCCAACTGCTACTGGTCAAAGAATACCAGCGCCTGAAAGCAGAAGAACAAAAGATGTTGGGCTGGACAGCAAAAAGAGAACTATCCAAGATTAACTATCATATTCATACCGATGCCATTAAAAGCCATTTGATTCCTGCAGAAATTACCGCTGCGCAGGCAAGTATCATCTATGCTGAAGAAGCTGATGTATTGAATGTAGCCATGTTTGGAATGACTGCGAAACAATGGCGCGAAGCCAATCCTGATTTGAAAGGCAACATTCGTGACTATGCCACCATCAACGAGTTGATATGTTTATCGAACATGGAGAATATCAATGCTGTTCTCATCAACGAAGGCATACCTCAAGGTGAACGACTTGTAAAGCTCAACCAGATAGCTATCCAGCAAATGCAGGTGTTGGAAGGGAATTCAGGCAGAAATCTGCTGAAGTAAACTATGAACTGCCGAGTTTTTCTCGGCAGTAGCATTGACATGTGTTCTCACGTCATTGTAATAGTATTTTTTCTTAACCTCTCAATATTTCTTCCAAAGATTTGAGCTCCACTTTTATTTCAATATCATAATGTCCTTGGTTCTCCGTTTTGACAATATTATACAAGGCACAAAATAGGCATGTTTTCTTTTCATCTGGTATATCAGCCCCATTTAAACTGTCCTTGATATCTTGACGACTTCCATTGACATAGACAAATACCCCATAGGAAAAAGGTTTTAGTAAAAGAGTATTATAAGACATATATGCAACTAATTTCTTGAAATCTTTGAGAATATCGTCACTTGATGTTTTAAAGTCCTGATTCTTATTCACCTTTATCTCACAAATAAGATTCTGATTCTTGTCATCAGGGTTAAACTGTGATTTGTGAAGTACTAAGTCGGGATAAAATCTCTTCTCGTCTTTTGCGTCAGGGAAAATCTTGCGTAATTCGTTAATAAAGGCATCGTTACTTATCTTTTTAACGACTTCTGCATTTACTATTAAGTCGTAATTAGGAGTGTCGTCAATTATTGTCTGCCATTGACGATAGAGTTCATACGCAAAACTACGTTCATTTACAAATTTGATTTCAGCACAATTATCATCATTACAATTTGAGACTATGCTGAAATCAACATTTCTTAGAGCCGTATAGAATAATGCCAAATCATCATTCATACTTATCAGCAAATAATAAAGTTAATCCAAAGAAATATCTACAGGCGTTCCAATCATAGCATGGAATTCTTCAACGTCAGCAGGCGACAATCCATTATTCACGGCTTCTTCCATCAAGCTCTCCCATGCAGGCTGATGATTCAGAAACTTACGCTTGAAATAGTCTCTGCCAATGTACGACAAGAAATAATACTGCTCTGCCGCTGGCTCGATAGACATCGCTGCGTTAATGTCTGTCTCCATTTTGTCTATTTCAGCTCTACTACACAAAAATGGCTTACGTCCTTTTAATCTGCTTACAGCTGCATAGAAGAAAGGAGCAGCATTATCAAAATTATCTGCTTGAGCCTTCTCAAAATGCGACAAGGCTTCATCATACTTTTTAAGGCGTAAGAAGCAAAGGCCCACAGACACATTCACATCTATATTATCCGGATGCTCAGTAGATGCGGGCTTATAGCTTGCCATATATTTGTTAACCTGTGGCAAAGGTATCGTTGCAAGACTGCGGAATGATTTAACAAGTACGTCACTTTGACAATACTCACATTTTTTTGACTGTGTCGTTATACTTGAACCACAATTAGGGCATTTTAATGAAATAACTTCCATATAATTCAATTATTTTCTTGTTACACTTTTCCTTTGTAAAGACTTCACCTTCATCATGGCATCATTTATGGCAGACAAAGCATTCTGTTCGTCATTACTCTCAACAACGGCATTTACCATAGCAACAGTGTTTAATAATTCCTGATGCGCGGTTGTGTCTCTAATAACAGCTGGTGGTAATGCTGCAACTTGGCGTTGAAGCATTTGAAGCTTTGACGTAATTGTACTATTTGAATTCTGCGCAACGAGTAGTCTTAACGTTTCAGAATAATCCTGGACTACTGAGGCCTCACCCTTTACTTGATCCATTTCTTTCCCATGCTTTGATGCCGTTTTCAGAATAATAATGGAAAGCAACAAATAGATTACAGTATATATCGCTATACCCCAGTACAGATATTTTATCTCTGGAAAGTTCTTGGGTATTTCGTCAAACATTTCCGATAACCCATAACGTGTCAACAGTTTGAGCAGTCCAAACTTTAAAGCTATAATATAGAGGCCTGCAAAATAGCAAAATATGCAGGATAGCAGAATTATCTTATTAACGGTCTTCATTTCTTCGCTTTCTTTATGGCATTACAGGTGGGGGCGGAGGTGTCGCAGGATTAAACAGATTGGCTAAATCAGGTTGCAAATTAGCAGCAGCCCATGTTGCCATACCTTGTTTCCATACAAGAGTCTGGGGCGTAAGCACACCATTGCTTGCTAATGTTTGTAAGGTATTCATATCAAACGGCCCTTGCTGAACATTGTTCACATAAATATAATAAGGTGAAAAAAACATTGGCGGAGGCGGAGGTGTTTGTGGTGCTGTCATTTGCTGAGCAGCCTGATTCATTTGTTGTCCAAATGCTCCAGCCATACCAAATCCCATACCTGCACCTATTCCAGCACCTATCATTGCACTACCAGCTCCTCCTTCGTTACCTGCTGCTGTCTCAAGAACATCAAACTGGCGCTCCTGCTGATAAGAAATCCCCTGAATACTACGACGTTCACGCTCCTTAACAGCTTCAAGTCTGTTATTATACAACTCCTTGACAACAGGATCATCCTCATTTGGTGCAAGGTGAGCAAACTGAAAATCTTCAAGACTAATGCCATAGGCAGAAAAGCGTTTTGTCAAGTTCTGCTTAATGTAATCAGCTATCTCAGAAGCATATTCAGGGAAGTCCAACGGAGAAATTTTTTCTTCACGGGAATACTTCTTGATATGTTTATTTAATTCCTGTATAACCATTGAAGAAAACTTCGATTTGAAGTCTTCTGTGGTTAACAAATGCTGTGTCCCGACAAATTCGTTTAATAGCAGTAAGACGTCTTCAACACGGATACTGTAATCACCATAAGCACGGACAGGAATGGCCATCTCTGCTTCGGCATATTTGGGATCAACAACCCTTATCGGGCTTGGGGTTCCAAACTTCAGACCACGCCTTGTCACTTTATTTACAAACCACACTTCTGCCACAAACGGTGACTTTCCGCCAAAAGGCAGATTTACTATCTTATCAAGCAAAGGCAGGTTCTTTGAAGAAAGAGTATGAGTACCTTCACCAAATACATCACACACAACACCACCTTTTACAAAGACCGCTTCCTGGCTCTTGTTGACAATTAACTGAGCACCTATAGATAGATTGTTGTATGGAAACTTCCATACCAAATCCTCTTGGTTACCGTTATATTGAATGACATCAAATAAACCTTGACGTTCCTCACCTTGTCCATCAAAGGTTGCACCATCCGTTCGTACTTTATTAAAAAATCCCATATTTGAATTGTTTTAAGGGTAATCAACTTTATAGCCAGGCAAACTACAAGTATGCGTCAACCTTCTATATATCAACCATAATTCCTTTGGCAGATATACTTATCTAATGCAAGTAAGGCATACAACATCTGAAAGCAAACAATGGCATCTTCTGCGAGTTTCTTCTGATGCATAACGTTGATATATTTATACTAACTCATCTGCCATAATAATTACGAATTCTTCTTATCACGCAACAAATTCTTCATTCCCTGAATAGCCCTTTCCGTGTATTCTGATTTATCTAAAGAGCAATAGAATTCATCACCTGGAACAATAATAGAAAAACGATTGGCCTTTATCCTTGCCGTCTCATATGTATCTTTATTGTTATTATAGACAGACACCTCAATTGTTTCCGTTGAACTAGCGAATTTTGTCACATCTTTATAGAAATATTCTACCGTTGACTCTTTCTTGTCATCATCATTCATACTAAAGCTATACTGATAGAGATATACCTGTGATGAACTAAAGAAAAGCCATGAAACTTGATACTTAGAGACAGATGCCACGGGGACGGGTTCCTGACATATTAGGAGCAGTAATCGGCAGAATATTTACTACCACTATGGTTTGAACAAAATCGGATCATGGGGACTCTATTCTATGATAACATACGTGCTTCGCCCCTGCATCAGAGGCTGATTTACATAGAAGATACGATGCCAAGAAGGTAAAGAATACCCGATGGCTTTGTTGTCTTGTATTTCCCTAAAAACTCGTGTCGGCTAATATCGGTCGGTTGGTTATTCGTTATCCAAGAGAGTCATGAATTCGTCTAACTCATATACGGGAATTTCGGAGGTGCCAAAATCCTTCTTGTTACGCGTCACGATACAATCGGCATCAACGGTCTTGGCAGAGAAATACTGCAAGGCATCCTCAAAATCGGTAAAATCGGAGTCGAGCGACTCTCTTACCACAGAAGCATCTACCACGGTCGGCGTACAAATCTGGCAGAGCAGGTCGATGCTTTCGAAGATGTCCTGTGGGCTCATCTTGCGCACCTCCATTAGATAGCTGGCGGTGCCGAGCGAGAGTGCCGAGCAGTAGAGTTCAATCTGTCCGCGATCACCCATGTTGAAAATGCTCATCACTTTGGGGAACCACGGATAGCGTTCGCAGAGCAAGTCTACGACGATGTTTGCATCAACGAATACGTGCTTCATTTGAATTTCTCAGTTAGGTATTCGTAACGCAGGCGTTCCACTTCCTCGTCAGTGGCATACCAAGGGTTACCACGCTTGAAGCGCATCACTCTCGGGGTGAATTCCTCCTTCTCTGCAGCGGTCTCAGTCTTAGCTGTCGATGCTGTCTGTTTTGAGACAGTTCGCCTGACAGGACGGACGTGGCGGCGCAGCCGACGTACGTAGTGCGACACGCTCTCCAGCATCTCGACGCTCATTTGGTCGAGCTCCGCCACTATGGATGTTCTGAGTTCAACTGTTGTCATGACTGATGATATTTAAAACGTTTTCAAGTGCAAAGATAGCGATTATTTTTCAATTACAATGGCAAAGGCACGAAAATAACACAATTTTTGAGTAATATTTGGAAGTTTGGAATAAATAGCGTAATTATGCAACGGTTTTAACAGAAAAGGAGTTAAGAGTATGGCAACCCCAATCAGGCCAGTTTTTTGTAAAAACAGCCTCGCCGCTTGTCGGCGGGGCTGACTACTGTATGCCTGGCCTTCCCTTCCTGCCTGTTCTTGCCATGGTTTTATAAATAATAGGAAAATACTTTGGAAGTCCCAGAAATAGTTCGTATCTTTGTAATCTATTTAGATGGCAAATTAGAGATAACCAATATCGTAAAGGCTTATGAATAAGAAACGTATAACGATGATTGCCATGTGCCTGATGACAGCAACGATGGCAATGGCTGTTGTCGACAAGCAGACTGCTTCGATCGATAAGATAACGGTGTTCACTAATGGCGCTCAGGTGGAACGTTCGAAGAGCGTCAGCCTGGTAGCGGGAGAACAGGTGGTGACCTTTACGGGCATGTCTCCCTTTATGGACAGAAAGAGCATGCAGGTGAAGGCAAAGGGACACCTGACGATACTTGGCGTGAGCCAGCGAACAGCATATCCCGATTCTGCGGTGCAGATGAGGAAACTGCATGAGGCAGAGGATGGCGTGAGGGCTGTGGAGCGCCGCATCAAGCAGGTGAAGGATGAACAGGAGATGCTATCTGCACAGTTGGAGTTGGTGAAGACTAACTGCTCTGTGGCCGGTCGGACAGTGGCTACACCTCTGACGAATATCAAGGAGCTGAATAACTACTATGCACAAGAGGTGCTTTCTGTGAAAAAGCGCAGTCAGGAGCTGGATGAACAGCTACTGAAACTCAATGAGGAACTGAAACGTAAGCAGAACTCGTGCGATTCCATCGCCAAGTTGAAGCTGAAGAGCATCACAGAGATTGACGTGAAAGTAGAGGCCAAGCAGACTGGCCGTGCCGATTTCAGCATCTCTTATTATGTGAAGAACGCCGGTTGGTATCCAAGCTACGACATACGTTCGAACAGCACCAAGGAACCTTTGCAATTATCGTACAAGGCAAACATCTTCCAGAATACCAAGGAAGAATGGAAGAACGTACCCGTCACCCTCTCGTCGGCTAACCCTAACCGTTCTAATGTGGCACCGCAGTTGAAGACCTATTGGTTGGACTACGGCCTGTCGGCACCTACTTATAACTACGATTCCGATGGCAGTACCATCAGCGGAAGGATTGTGTCGGCCGAGGATGGCGAACCACTGATTGGCGCATCTGTCATGGTGAAGGGTACGCGTCTGGGTACTGTTTCCGATATCGATGGCAACTATTCCATCACCTTGCCACAAGGTAATCGTCAGCTTATGTTCTCCTATATCGGCTATCAGAGTCAGACCCGCATGGCTACGCCAGGTTCTACGCTGAACGTCCGCATGAAGGAAGACCAGGCTGCGCTGGAAGAGGTGGCTGTTGTCGGTTATGGTAAGAGGAGTCGCCGCACGGGAGCCAATGCCACCGTGATGAAGGCAAAGGAGGTTGTGGTTGCCGAACCTGATGCAGCCGTGGAAGAGGAGATGTACGAGAGCGAGGTCATCGCAGTCAGTCAGCAGCAGGCGCAGTTCGGTTTCGAGTTCGACATCAAACAGTTGCTGACTCTGCCTGACGGTGGCAAGACCACAACGACAGAGCTGGCCCGACATCAGCTGCCTGCCACTTACGAATACCAGGGCATACCGAAGATTGACAAAGAGTCCTTCCTCGTGGCTGACGCCACCGACTGGCAGAAACTCAATCTGATGGAAGGTGAGGCGAATGTCTATTTCGACAATTCGTTTGTGGGCAAGAGCATTCTCGATCCAAATGTGAGCAGCGACACGCTCCACTTCTCATTAGGACGTGACCAGAGCATCCGTGTGCAGCGTACCAAGGTCAATGAACGTTCCATCCGTCGTTTCTTCGGCAGCAGCCAGGAACAGACGATGACGTGGCGCCTTACCGTAAAGAACATGCGGCAGGAGGCCGTTAGTATCACCGTGTACGACCAGATGCCCATTTCCAGGAACTCGAGCATAGAGGTCAGCATGGAAGAGCTGAGCGGTGGCCAGTGTGACAAGGAAACAGGTGTTGTCAGATGGCCGCTTCAACTCCAGCCGGGCGAACAACGTGAACTGATGTTGCAGTACAAGGTGAAATATCCTAAGAACAGGCGTCTTCACATAGAATAGAAACCCTATATAACAAACAAAGAGGATGTGCCTATGTTGACACATCCTCTTCTATTTTTTTCGAAAGTCATTCAATCAGGAATGACTTTACCTTGATAGTGATCTTTTCAGCTGCTGCTAAAGAGTCATTGCCCAGTAACAGCAATTGATGAATTACACCAGGTCGGCGCGGCCCTTGACCTCTTCAAGCACAGCCTTAGCAAGAGCTGAAGACATAGGTGCATGATGGTCGTACTCCATAGAGCTGGTAGCACGTCCGGAGGTGATGGTACGCAGAGCGGTGACATAGCCGAACATCTCGGACAGAGGAACCTGAGCCTTCACGACACGGGCACCGCTACGAGCCTCGTCCATACCCTCTACCTGTCCACGACGCTTGTTCAGGTCGCCGATGACATCACCCATGTTCTCCTCGGGTGTCACCACCTCAAGTTTCATGATGGGCTCCATCAGTACGGGCTTAGCCTGGGCGCAGACTGCCTTGAAGGCCATCTGGGCAGCAATTTCGAAGGACAGCTGGTCGGAGTCAACGGGGTGGAATGAACCATCCACAACGACTACCTTCAGTGAGTCAACAGGATAGCCACCGAGGATACCATTCTTCATAGCGGTCTCGAAGCCCTTCTGGATAGAGGGGATAAACTCCTTGGGAATGTTTCCGCCCTTCACCTCGTTGACGAACTGCAGACCACCATTCTCCTTGATATCCCAGTCGTCGTCCACCGGACCAACGTTAACGATGATGTCAGCGAACTTACCGCGACCACCGGACTGCTTCTTGTAGACCTCACGATAGTTCATGACGGTCTTGGTGATAGCCTCCTTGTAGTTCACCTGGGGCTTACCCTGGTTACACTCAACCTTGAACTCACGCTTCAGACGGTCGATGATGATGTCGAGGTGGAGCTCACCCATACCCGAGATAATGGTCTGACCACTCTGCTCGTCGGTGCGTACGGTGAATGTGGGGTCTTCCTCTGCCAGCTTGGCCAGACCGTTGTCCAGTTTGGCAACGTCAGCCTGTGACTTAGGCTCTACGGCGATAGAAATCACAGTGTCGGGGAAGGTCATGGACTCAAGCACGATGGGCTTCTCCTCGTCGCAGAGAGTGTCACCCGTACGGATATCCTTGAAACCTACACCAGCGCCGATATCTCCAGCATCGATGGACTCCATGGGAATTTCCTTGTTAGAGTTCATCTGGAACAGACGGCTGATACGTTCCTTCTTACCCGAGCGGGGATTGTAGACGTAAGAACCAGCCTTCACGCTACCGGAGTAGACGCGGAAGAATACCAGACGGCCCATATAGGGATCAGTGGCAATCTTGAAGGCAAGAGCGGCTGTCGGCTCGGTCTCGCTGGGCTTGCGGCTCTCTTCCTCATCAGTGTTGGGGTTAGTACCCATCACAGTCTCCACATCAACAGGAGCGGGCAGGAAGGCGCAGACATAGTCAAGCAGAGGCTGTACACCTTTGTTCTTATAAGAAGATCCGCAAATCATAGGTGTGCAGGACATCGAGATGGTACCCTTGCGGATAGCAGCGATGATCTCCTCCTCAGTAATAGAGTTGGGATCGTCGAAATACTTCTCCAGCAGAGCCTCGTCGTACTCAGCAGCAGCTTCGAGCAGTTTGTTGCGCCACTCGTCGCACTCGTCAGCCAGGTCAGCGGGGATGTTCTCTATGTCATACTCTGCACCCATGGTCTCATCGTGCCACAGGATAGCCTTCATCTTGATGAGGTCTACCACACCCTTGAAGTTCTCTTCAGCACCGATGGGTACCTGAATGACAACGGGGTTGGCACCGAGGATGTCCTTCATCTGCTGAACAGTCTCGAAGAAGTCAGCACCGGAACGGTCCATTTTGTTGACATAACCGATACGGGGAACGTTGTACTTGTCGGCCTGACGCCAGACGGTCTCAGACTGGGGCTGAACACCATCGGCAGCAGAATAAGTAGCAACAGCTCCGTCGAGCACACGTAATGAACGTTCTACCTCGGCGGTGAAGTCCACGTGTCCCGGAGTATCGATCAAGTTAATCTTGAACTGTTTTCCGTTGTAGTTCCAGTTACAGGTGGTGGCAGCAGAGGTAATCGTGATACCACGCTCCTGCTCTTGGGCCATCCAGTCCATAGTGGCAGCACCATCGTGCACCTCACCGATCTTGTGCGTCTTACCTGTGTAGAACAGGATACGCTCAGACGTGGTGGTTTTACCGGCATCGATGTGAGCCATAATACCAATATTGCGGGTCAAATGTAAATCGCGGTTTGCCATTTTCCTTTATCCTTTTTACTTTTTACCTTATAACCTATTTTATTAGAAGCGGAAGTGTGCAAATGCACGGTTAGCCTCAGCCATGCGGTGCATGTCCTCCTTACGTTTGAAGGCACCTCCCTGATTGTTGAAGGCATCCATGATCTCTGCAGCCAGCTTGTCAGCCATTGACTTTCCACTACGCTTGCGGGCATAGCTGATCATGTTCTTCATAGAAACCGACTCCTTACGGTCAGGACGGATTTCAGTAGGAACCTGGAAGGTAGCACCACCGATACGGCGGCTCTTCACCTCCACCTGTGGAGTGATGTTGTCCAGGGCCTGCTTCCAAATCTCAAGGGCAGACTTCTCCTGGTCCTTCATCTTGTTCTTGACTACTTCAAGAGCATTGTAGAATATCTCGTACGAGATGGACTTCTTTCCATCGTACATCAGATGATTCACAAACTTCGACACCTTCTTGTCGTTAAACACTGGATCCGGCAGGATCACACGCTTCTTTGGTTTTGCTTTTCTCATTTTTTCTTTGAATGAATTTAATTCTGCTTGGGGGCTGTTTGTTTTGTTCTTCAACGTCCTACGCTTGGACATTTACTCAACCTTTATAACATATCTCCAGCAAAACGGGATTTTTTTACTTTTGAGTTTCTGAGTTTTAAAGTTTTTGAGCTTATGAGTCTCTTCTCCTGTGAGTTTTTGGTCTTGAGCGACGCTCCTCTCCGAGCCAACCCATAAACTCAAAAACCCATCAACTCACCAGCTCAGGCTTACTTCTTCTGCTTCGGACGCTTAGCTCCGTACTTGGAGCGGCGCTGCAGGCGGTTAGCCACACCGGCGGTATCAAGTGTGCCGCGAACGATGTGATAGCGCACACCGGGTAAGTCCTTCACACGACCACCGCGCACCAGCACGATGCTGTGCTCCTGCAGGTTGTGACCCTCACCGGGGATGTACGAGTTAACTTCCTTCTGATTAGTCAGACGAACACGGGCTACCTTACGCATAGCCGAATTAGGCTTCTTCGGGGTTGTCGTATACACACGCACGCACACACCGCGACGCTGAGGACAATTGTCCAATGCGGGAGACTTGCTCTTGTCTACGATTACCTTTCTGCCTTTTCTTACCAATTGTGAAATTGTAGGCATAATACTTTTACTTTTTAATTATTTGTTTATATATTATTTTGTTTATATTCAGCTATTTACGTAATAGTACGCCCATGAAAAGGCGATTCGGGCTGCAAAGGTACAACTATTTTCCGAATCTACCTAATTAAAAAAGGAGAAATAAACTTCTCCTTTATCATAATTAACAAAATATAACTGTATTAAATATCATTAACACCCCTTGCGGTTCTCCGTCATACTCTTTCTATAATACGAATTGTGGTATATATATAAATATGTACGTATGAACATAAAATAATCATCAGGCTTCGCCTTTCGTCGCATTGAAGGGTGCAATCATGCCGGGATCCTGCTTGGGAATCTTGATGGTACCATATATACGTTCGTAGCGTCCGATGTTTTCCTGCAATGCCAGCATAAGCCGTTTTGCATGTTCTGGGGCCAGGAGGATGCGGCTCTTCACCTGTGCTTTGGGTAAACCGGGGAGTACACGCGCGAAATCAATCACGAAGTCGCTGGAAGAATGGGTAATAATGGCAAAATTGGCATACTCGCCCTGTGCCACATCGGGCGTCAGTTCTATCTGCAGTCCCTGTTGATTGTTGTCTTTCTCGTTCATAGTCACTTTCTTTATTGTTCCTCTTCTATATAATTAAAAGATATTTGTCCGATTTACAGTAGTTGGCGCAGCCTCTACTTGGACGCTGCAAAGTTACCCTTTTTTCGGTAAACGACCAAGTTTTTACCTATATTTTCAATCGCAAAACTGTTTTCGCAAGGCATTTTGAGCGTATTTTTTGGTAAATAGGAAATAAATCCCTACCTTTGCACACCGCTAACTAATCATAAAAGATGAAAACAGACATACAAATAGCTCGGGAGTGTCAGCTTGACCACATCAACGAGATTGCATCGCGTATCGGCATAGCGCCAGAAGAAATAGAGCCTTACGGCCGCTATATGGCCAAAGTACCTATTCGCCTGATAGACGAAGAGAAGGTAAGACAGAGCCGCCTTATCCTTGTCACCGCCATCAGTCCGACAAAAGCAGGTATTGGAAAAACCACTGTCAGCATTGGCCTGACATTAGGTCTGAACAAACTCGGCAAGTGTGCTGCAGTAGCCTTGCGCGAGCCGTCCCTCGGTCCTTGTTTTGGAATGAAGGGCGGAGCAGCCGGAGGTGGATATGCTCAGGTGCTGCCAATGGAGAAGATCAATCTGCACTTTACTGGTGACTTCCATGCGGTGACTTCGGCCCACAACACCATTAGTGCACTGCTCGACAATTATATCTATCAGCACCGCAAGGAGGGCTTCTCTTTGCGGGAAATCTTCTGGAAGCGGGTCCTTGACGTGAATGACCGTGCCCTGCGCAATGTGGTCACTGGACTTCGCGGCGACGGCGTAATCTCTGAGACAGGCTTCGAGATTACTCCCGCCTCGGAACTCATGGCCATTCTCTGCCTCGCCACCAGCGAGGACGACTTGCAACGTCGCATCGAGAACATTGTCCTGGGCATTACCGCCGATGGCAAGCCATTCAGAGTGAAAGACCTTGGGGTAGCAGGTGCCATCACCGTCCTGCTAAGAGATGCCCTCAACCCCAACCTCGTACAGACAACGGAGCACACCCCCGCTTTCATCCATGGTGGTCCATTTGCCAACATCGCTCACGGCTGTTCCAGCGTGCTTGCCACCAAAATGGCCATGACCTTCTGCGACTACGTGGTAACTGAAGCTGGCTTTGGCGCAGACTTGGGAGCTGAGAAGTTCTTCGACATCAAGTGCCGAAAAACTGGGCTTCAGCCCCGATTGGTGGTCATCGTCGCCACCACACAAGGATTGAAGATGCACGGTGGTGTAGACCTTGATCATATCAAGGAGCCCAACGCCCAGGGGCTGACAGAGGGTCTGAAGAATCTCAACCGCCATATCCGCAACATGCAGGGTTTTGGCCAGCCCGTCGTTGTCACCCTCAATCGTCATGACACCGACTTGGAAGAGGAAATAGATATTGTTCGCAAAAACTGCGAGGACTGGGGAGTGGGCTTTGCCGTCAACGAGGCCTTCCTCCGTGGTGGAGAGGGTGCAACGGAACTGGCCCAAACCGTCATCGACACCATCGAGAGACAGCAACCGTTGCCAATCCACTTTACCTATAAGGAGGCTGACACCTTGGAAAACAAGATAGAAAAGGTTTGCAAGAGCATTTACGGAGCCTCGGCAGTGGAATACAGTAAAACAGCAAAGAAAAAGTTGGAGGCTCTGCGCGCCATCTTTACTGACGATGACGGTGCCATTGCCCATTATCCCGTCTGCATCGCCAAGACACAGTTCTCGTTTACGGCAGATTCTACGCGTTACGGCTCACCTGAAGGCTTCACTATCCGTATACGCGATGTCATGTTGAACTGTGGCAGCGAGATGATAGTGGTTATTGCCGGCGACATGCTCCGTATGCCGGGATTACCCAAGAGTCCGCAGGCAGAACGTATCACCATCGTCAACGGAGAGATCGAAGGGCTGTCCTAAAAATCCACCTTCTCTATACAGACCTTAGAGACGATACCTTCTGAGGAACAGAAGTACACCCTGGGAATGATTGATGAGGCAAACAAGTTGTAGATACGCCTGTCTGCCTGTGGGGAATAAGGTATAGACAGACCCTGCGCTTTCCAGAAGGTGGCTATGCTTTCAGCACTCTCCTCACGGCTGATGGCCACCATCTGGAAGCCCGGTTTGCTACGGTTTTGCAGGAAATAATCGTTCAGGCGTGGCAGTTCACGCTGACAGTCACTGCACGACGTATGAAACAGCACAATGACTGTTTCCCCCGTCAGTGCAGCCGTAGAGAACATCGTTGTCGATCCGTCGTCACATACCGCCTCCACCGAAAACGCCGGCACTCGGTCACCCACCTTGACATACTCCTTCACCTCGTTCTCCTCGTCGTCGACGACGGAGCTGCATCCTACGGCCAACGAGAGAAGCAAGATGTAAGAAGCAAGATGTAAGAAGCGCCTCATTCGTGCCATTCGTTTTAATTCGTAACCAAAAAGCTACTTCGTCATCACCTTCTTCGTCTTACGGTCGTTCTCCGTCTGGGCCTCTATGATGTAGACGCCATTGTCTGGCAGATCGAAGCTGTGTTCTGCCGTCTGCGGGCTGGCGCTGTAGACGAGGCGGCCTGCCGCGTCGAAACAGCGCACAATGGTCAGCGGCTCCTGGGTTGAAGCAACGACCGTAGCCACGGTACCCTTTGTGAATATCTGCAGATGCGTCTCCTCGGCGGCCTCCTTCGGGTTTAGGCTTCGGACGAGATAGTAGCGGTTCTGTGTCTGACCGCTGACCGCGAACTGCATACCCGACTTCAGCGGCGTCAGCTTCTGCTCCACAGCATCATAGAAACTGATAGAGTCACCCAACAACTCCACGCCATTGAAGGTCAGCGTGCAAGGTGCATCGCTGCTCGACTCCACGCCTATCGGCAGGCTGCGGAAGTCATGGATGGAGTTGATGGTCGTGGCCAACCGTCCGCAAAGCGTATAGACCGTAGGGGCATTCACGAGGTCGGAGTTGATAAACACCTCCGTGTCCTCCTCAGGCAGGAAGTCATTGCTGGCTCCATCGCGTTGCATTACCAGCGCACTGCTCAGGTCATTACCGCGCTGAGCGGTAATGACGAGACCCACAAGATTTGCATCCTCGCCACGAGTTCGGGCCTTCAACGGATACTTATAGTCATCATTAGTGGTCTGATCATAGTTATAGATGACCACCTCATCCTCTATATACTTAACCACATAATTGCCAGTTCCGTCCACCTTCGGCACCTGTATCGTCTCGGTGTAATCTACCGTACCATCACCATCCTCGTCGAACTCAATCGTTTTATCCTCCATCACCTGCTCTGTGCCTACCACGACGGTATATGTCCTGCCCGTATTACTCTTTACTCCATAGCGACTCTGCACCTGCATATCCTTGGAAAAGGTGACAGTAAGATCATTCTCACCTGAAGTGGCCTGCACGAAGAAGCCCTGTCCTGGAGCCAAGACGTTATTGGCAGTAGTGAAGTTACTTCCGCTTTGGTTTATCCAGTCATCATCAGCAACCTGTTGTACGAGCTGCTGCCCTGTAGCAGTGAGCAGCCAGTATTTCTTGTTCAGTCCGCTGTTTCCTGCAAAGAAAGCATCCATATTCAGTCCACACGGGAACGGGTTCTCCACAAGGAAGAAGCCCAGTTTAGACTCACCCGCTGGCACAGTCTCTGCAAAGGAACGAAGTGTCATGGGGAGACCTCCATCTCCCACCTTCGTCGGCACACGGGTATAGGTACGATGGTCTCCATAGCGGCTGGCAGTAGCCTCTGTCTTCTGAGTCGAGGTGGGCAGCAGCAGGTCAGTCTTCAGACGACCACGGTTCTTTGCACGATCTTTTGTTCTGACGGTACTCAGTTCTGTGTTCGTTCCGTGTTCGTTCTTACCATAGTCCCAGTACTCATACTCCGTATCCTCCTTGGGCAGACGGATGACAGACTTGCCTCCGCTGGTATCGTTACTCTTCAGATGGTTCATTACCATCACTGAGAAACCACCATTACCATAGTCTACCTGAGCATCATTATAAGTATTGCTCCAGATGCCCTGAATAGCCACATTGGCCTTCTTGGCACCGAAAGGCTTATAGCCTAAGCGGTCGAGATAATCGTCAGCGCCACCTGTAGGAGTCTGCCATGTAGAACCCCACGATCCCTGATTTGCAATGTCATTGTTATTGTTCTGGGCATCATCAGTTTTATCGTAATTAGCCCCTACCTCATAAAGCACAGCCTTGGCCTTGTCCCAACTTCGCTGATAGATGGCAGGGGCATAGCGATCGTAGCCTGTGCCGAAGGTCACATTATCATAATAGGTGGTCTTCTGCTGGGCAGTGCCTGTGGGAGCATACCACTCTCCAGAGATGGTGCCCTGAAGCGGTGAGCCAAGCAGATACCAGCGTTTATTGTCGAGTTCATACTCCACCCACGCCGAGTTGTAGTTCAGCAGATGTGCATTTCTCAGTTCTGTGCCTGGCTGGAAGGCGATCTCATCGCAACTGTTCACCTGATACATTTCGGCATAGAGGTCACCATCCTGTGCTCTCTCGCCCTTGTCAGGATAACTACCATAGGTTTCATTCCATAACTTATAGGAACGTGCCTGCATGTCGTAGCGTAGGATAGATGTTGCTGTAGCCTTGGTACCATTTCCGTCCCAATTGTCTTTATCCCTCAAGTTGGGGAACGGTGAGTTTGTCAGTGCATGATTATTGGCTGTGGTCTCATCGTCAAGGGCATCATAAAGCACCGGGGCATCGCCCCATTCGTCAGTCTTCATCAGGATATGTGTACAGTAGAGCGGAGCAAAGCCCTTACGGAATACTCGATCCTTCGATGAACGATAGTTCTCGGCATTAGTTTTATAGCCTTTCAGTGGCGAATCATTAGCCGCTTCCTTCACATATAATTCATCTCCATTTACACCACTACTGTTTGTTGTGTTGCCATCCGCACGTCTCCAGTTCTCGTCGTTATTCCAATCCGTATTATCGGCTCCGCCCGTCCATACTTCGTAGTCAGGCACGATTTTCAGGTTAATAAGCAGTGTACCGTCACAGGTATTCACGTCACCCACTTCCTTGAACGGCAGGCTGAGCGTATAGTTATAACCTTCACGCACCTCAAAGTTGTTAGTGAAATAGACGCACAGACGGTTTCCTCTCTGGTCTACGGTTGCATCATTCTTGGTGTTAGTGGCGTTCAACTTGACGATTCTTCCTACAACAGGCAGTGAAGGAACTGTCGCCGACATCGACTTGTATATATTCTTGTTCCATACCGAGTCGTTGGTTGAGGCCAAGTAGATATTGTCATCATCCGACTTCTGGATGACGCCTGTTGCCGTCTCTGTCTCGGCATTACGGATGGGCAGCCACAGATAGTTCACCGTCGTACTCACTGTAGTGGCCTCGTCTGCATCATTCTTAACCGTCTCAAACTGGGCAGCCTTGGCCAGACGGATACTCAACACAGGATCGCTGTCTGTAGGATAGTTATACTCAGTGAAGCCATTTTCATTTGGCACGAAGCCACACTTCAGCG
>Ga0247610_10003360_pt1 | contig 17634 bp, 7 predicted proteins | sample 174DNAGHGhighgp2_FD_193483 | JGI IMG/M metagenome (GOLD analysis project Ga0247610, IMG submission 193483) | Sheep rumen microbial communities from Palmerston North, Manawatu-Wanganui, New Zealand - 1742 DNA GHGhigh gp2 | ecosystem: Host-associated > Mammals > Digestive system > Stomach > Rumen ... | reverse complement strand
GACTTTTTGAAATGTAACACGCACTTTATGAAAAGTAACCTGCGAAGAATTTGATAGAATTTCGTAATTGGTATTATAAAATAATACATATCTTTGCATTCGTTTAAAAATTTAAGCCAAAAACAGTAGAAACTTATAATCAACATAATAAAAAAACCAAAAAAAGTTTTATGAAACAGAAACAAATCTCAAAGCAACGGCATCAGTTGGCCATCGCGGCCTTAGGTCTGTTGGTAGGGACCTCGGTTCTGCAAGGTTGTAAAGACGACGACGTGCTGACCGGACAGCCATCATGGCTGGGCAACTCTATCTACGAGCGACTTGAGGAAGACGGTCAATACAAGACGATGCTGCGGTTGATTGATGACCTGGGCCAGCATGAAGTGCTGAGCCACACAGGCTCAAAAACCCTGTTTGCAGCCAACGACTCGGCCTTCCAGGCGTGGTTTGCAAAGAACAACTGGGGAGTAAGCAGTTACGAGCGGCTCTCCTTGTCGCAGAAGAAACTTCTGCTTAACAACTCCATGATCAACAACGCCTATCTGATTGAGTTGTTGTCGAATGGCCGTCCACAAGGTGAGGACAACCATCCCGAGGAGGGTCGCACCATGCGTCGTGAGACAGCGACCAGCATCTACGACTCCGTCATGATCATGAAGCCCAGTCAGATGCCCAACACGGAGGTATGGGCCAAATTCAAGGACAGAGGTAGAAGCATTCCCATCCTGAGAGATGCTACGCCTTCTCCTATGATCCACTTCCTGCCCGCATTCATGAGGAACAACAAGTTTACCAACACCGACTTGGAAGTGTTGACCAACCATCAGGCCAACGACGTCACTGAGGCCTGGGTAAACGGCAAGAAGGTCATTGAGCGCGACATTACCTGTAAGAACGGTTATATCCAGAAGGTAAACGGTGTGATCGAGGCATCACCCAATATGGCAGAGATTGTTCACATGCATCCGAAGATGTCGCATTGGGCTGAGTTGATGGACCGTTTCTGTGCACCTTACTATGATGCAGATGCCACCAAGGAGTACAACCGACTCTATAACAATCAGGATTCGGCCTATGTGCTCCGTTACTATAGCGATCTGTCTGCTGGTGGAAGAGAAAATGGACAGACACCTGACGGTCAGTCCGTCAGTGCCAAGTTACCTTTCGACCCGGGATGGAACCAATATGTCAGCAGTTCAGGCGATGCCAATATGAACTACGACGCAGGTGCTATGCTTGTTCCTACAAACGAGGCACTGGATGCATGGTGGAACGAAGGAGGTAAGGACTTAAAGACGGAATATGGGGTTATCGACAGCATTCCCGAAAAAACTTTGGCTAAACTCATCAAAGTTAACATGATGTCAGTGTTCACAGAAGCCGTTCCTTCGAAATTCCCTTATATCCTTAACGATGCCAAGGTGGAGATGGGTATTAAGATTGCAGATGTCGACTCTTGCTTCATGGGTTGTAACGGTGTGGTTTATATGACCAACAAGGTGTTCACCCCCGCAGAGTTTGCTTCTGTAGCTTATCCCGCTCTGGCCCACCCCACTGTGATGAACATCATCTACTGGGCCATCGACCAGTTGAATTTCCTGCCCTACCTGCTCTCTATGGACTCCAAATATAGTTTAATCCTGCCGACCAACGACGCTATGTTATGGTATGTGGATCCCTACTATTATGGAACTAACGATCTTCGACTTTTGAAGTTCTACTATGACCCATCAAAGACGACTGAAGCCCAAAAAGTACAGGCATGGCGCTATCATTGTGTGGTTGACGAGAACGGCGAAATTACTGTTGACGAAAGCAAACGAGAATCGGTGAGCCGTGAAGTCATTGATGACTGTCTGAAGCGTCTGATGGACCAGTTGATCATCGTGGGTGACATTGAGGACGGCCATGAGTTCTATAAGTCAAAGGGCGGTACTCCTATCCGTGTATTTAACTCTGGCGGTCGCATTGCCTTCTCTGGTGGCTGGCAGATCGACCACAACAACAAGCCATTACCTGTGAATGCGGAGGATATCTACATAAAGGAGAACGGTAAATCTTATGTTCTCAACGGCCAGATGCCTTTGACAACCGACAAGTCCGTCTATCTGACACTGGATGGACGTGAGGAGTTCTCGAAGTTCCTGGAGTTGATGGATAACGACGGTGCCGATCTATTTGCAACGACCGTGACCAAGAACAATTACACTGCCGGTGGAGGTCCGTCAAGCAAGAACCTGAAGTTGCTCGACAACTATAATTATACGATATACGCGCCCACGAACAATTCTATTCAAGAATTGATTGACAAGGGTTTGCTGCCTACATGGGAAGACTATGAGGAGCAGACCGACTCTATCTGGGGTACTGAAGAAGCAGCCGAGGAAGCTAAGGCTATCATCAAGAACATCATCGTCGGTTTCCTGCGCTATCACGTTCAGGACCACGCCATTCTGGTTAACATGGCACCTGAAAACGACAAATATGAGAATACGTTGGAAACGATGAAACGTAATACTGAGACCGGTAAATTCTATCCTGTCACCGTGAATAACGAGGACGGACAGATGTGGGTCAAGGATGTGCTTGGCAACAAGCGCAACGTCGTTAAGACCGATGGCCTCTACAACCGCATCTGCCGTGAATACTGGTTCAAGAGCGCTGGTCAGTGCTATATGGCATCAGATGCCGTTGTGCATCAGATTGACGGTGTACTTCTCGCTGAAGAGATGAAACCCTGGAAAGAAATACTTAATAAAAATGTAAGGAGGAAATAAGGTATGAGAATACTCAAATCCATCATCATGATATTAGCGCTGATGGCGACAATGGCCGTCAACGCCCAGACTCCTATCACGTCAGTTCACGGAAGCGTCAGTGATGATATGGGCCCATTGATGGGTGCTACCGTCTGTGAGATTGACGGCAACGGACGTATTATTGAATCGGCTATCACCGACCTGAATGGTAACTTCACCATGAGGGTAAGAAACCCCAAGGACCGCATCCGATTCAGCTATGTGGGTATGAAGACCATTACCCAGCCTATCAACAAGACTACCTTTAAGATCACGATGCAGTCGGCTACCCAGCTGAAGGAAGTGACCATCAAGTCCCAAAAGCGTGTTACTGGTAACGGTCTGCCTATCCCACAACGAGAGGTGGCCAACGCTACACAGACCTTCTCAATGAAGGAAGTGGAAGGTATGTCATTCACCACTATCGACGAAGCTATGCAGGGCCGTATCGCAGGTTTGGATATCATCAGTAACTCTGGTGACCTGGGTTCTGGCTCTACCATGCGTCTGCGTGGTGCTTCATCACTCTCAACACTGACCGACTCTAACCCGCTGATCGTTGTCGATGGTAACGTACGCTCAGTAGACCTCAACAACTTCGACCTGAACTCCGCCAACAACGAGAAGTTCGCCGAATTGCTGAACATTAACCCTGAGGATATTGCTGACATCCGTGTGCTGAAGGATGCTGCCGCTACAGCCATCTACGGTTCACAGGGTGGTAACGGTGTCATCGAGCTCACCACCAAGCGTGGTGCCCGTGGTAAACCCAGACTGCAGTACTCTCTGAAACTGACTGGTACCTACCAGCCGAAGGGTTATGAGCTGTTGAATGGTGACGACTACACCATGCTGTTGAAGGAGAGTTACTTCAATCCTGAGCAGAGCGACGCTGCTGCTAATATTCCTGAGTTGAACTACGACCCGTCGTTCTCTGAGTACGAACAGTATAATAACAATACTGACTGGCGTGACGCCGTCACCCAGTGGGGTCTCCGTCAAAACCACTACGTTACCGTAAGCGGTGGTGGTGAGAAAGCCCTCTTCCGTATCGGTGCTGGTTACGACCATGAGACAGGTACGATGATCGAGCAGAAACTGCAGCGTTTCTCGACTCGTGTAGCCCTCGACTATAACGTTTCTGAGCGTATCCGCGTCAGCACCAACTTCGCGCTGACCTATACGAAGAACGACCGTAACTCCGACAACCTGCTGGATATTGCCCAGCGTAAGATGCCAAACATGACCATCTATGAGCAGGACCCCGTCACTGGCGAAAACACTTCTGCTTATTATACGATGCTGCAGAGCGCCAGCAGTGAGTTCAACCGGAACCAGAAGGATATGGTGAACCCGGTAGCTAGTGCCAAACTCGCCAAGAACAAGCAGACCACCTACGACATGACGCCTGAGTTGATCATCCAATACCAGTTACTCGGTATGGATCCCGACTCCTGGCAGTTGAACTGGCGTGGTTCGGTCTACATGAATATTGCTAACCGCTATGACAACAGTTACTATCCGCAGGAACTGAAGACCGTATCATGGGATCAGGGTGTAAACAAGACCCACGACGGTTCTTCAAAGAGTGTCTCGTTCAATACAAAGCAGACGCTGACCTTGATTCCTGCATTCAAGAACAAGGATCACTCCTTCATGATGTTAGGCCGCTTCGAACTGACCAGCGGAAGCTCTACCAGTCAGTCGGAAGACAAGACCGGTGCCCCGACAGGCATCGAAACCGTCCAGGGCGGCGGCCGCATCACAGGTCTGAGCTCCAGCTATAGCCAGAACCGCTCGATGTACTATACCTTGTCGGCCCACTATGCTTACAAGGGACGTTACATCATCGACGGTTCGCTGCGTGCCGACGGTACCACAAAGTTCGGCCCTGGTCATCGCTGGGGTTACTTCCCCTCACTCTCTCTGAAGTGGATCATCAGCGACGAGCCTTGGATGGAGCCCACTAAGAAATGGTTGTCAATGTTCGCTATCCGTCCCAGCTGGGGTCGTACAGGTCAGCAGCCGGGTCAGGACTACCTCTATACCTCTAAGTATGGTTCTACCGGCAGATACATCGATATGCAGGCCATGAAGCCGAACAACATCCGTCTGACCGATATGAAGTGGGAAATCCACGAGAGCTGGAACGGTGGTATCGACTTAGGCTTCTTCAACGATCGTCTGACTTTGACCATCGAAGGTTACTCACAGACCACAACCGACATGTTGCTGTCTAACTACCGTATTCCTTCGAACACCGGTTACGAGAATGTAGCCTATAAGAATCAGGGTAAGATGCGCAACACCGGTTGGGAATTCCATATCAGCACCAACCGTATGATTACCATCGGCAAGAAGTTCTGGATGGACATGAACGCCAACTTTGGTAACAACCGTAACGAACTGCTTGAACTCGATGACCTGACACTGGATAATTACAACACTGTCTATGGTTTCTCGAACGACGAGACCTTGCAGCGCGTACAGTTGCACAACCCGTTAGGCGCTATCTACGGTTTCCGTTTCAAGGGTATCTACCAGTATAACTATTCTACCTTCAAGAATATGACGCCCGAGCAGCGTGCACAGTTCCTGGCAGAAGGCAAGACAGCCCCTGTAGCCATGAACGCCAATGGTGACGTCATTCTTGACGGCAAGGGCGACCCCGTCCGTATGATGTTCAACTACACCAACGATGCCACGGGTCGTAACTACCGTTTCAATGGTGGTGATGCCATCTACGAAGATATCAACCACGACGGTCAGATCAATGCTCTCGACATTGTGTACCTCGGCAGCTCACTGCCTAAACTGACTGGTGGTTTCGGATTCTCATTCAACTATGGCGACTGGCGTTTCAGCACTCAGTTCACCTATCGTTTCGGTAATAAGATTATCAACCGCGCCCGTCTGCACGCCGAGGCTATGACAGGTAATGACAACCAGAGCCAGGCCGTGAACTACCGCTGGCGTAAGGAAGGTGACATTACTGAGATTCCTCGTGCCATGTTTGGCGCCAACTCGAACTACAACACGCTGATCAGCGACCGCTTCGTAGAGGATGGTTCTTATCTGCGTATGGGTTATGCACAGCTCAACTACAACATCCGTAAGAAGTACGCACAGATGGTCGGTGTCAACCGCATCAGCCTGTACGTCAGTGCTAACAACCCCTTCGTCTGGACCAAGTACTCTGGTGTTGACCCGGATATCTCGAGCGGTGGTTACTCTCCCGCTATCGACAACGCCCAGACACCGCGTTCACGTTCTTACACTTTAGGTATCACTGTAGAATTTTAATTAAAAGTTAAGAATTAAGAGTTATGAATACCAAGATATATAAAATAGGTTTAATGGGGTTCATGGGACTCATGGGTCTGACGGGCGTTACCGGATGCTCGGATTTCCTGGAGATCAAACCTCAGAATGAAATCATTCTGGAGGATTTCTGGAATGAGAAGGCCGATGTAGAGGCCGTCATTGCAGGCTGCTACTCTGGTTTACAGTCAGAAGGCGCCATCAAGCGCATGATGGTCTGGGGTGAGTTCCGCAGTGATAACATCGGTCCAGGAAGCAATGTTCAGCAAGATGGTAGCCTTGAGAAGCTCCTCAAGGAGAACATCGATGCCAAGAACGGCTATACCACCTGGAAAGATTTTTATGATGTCATCAACCGTTGTAATACGGTTATTAAGTATGCACCTGGTGTGGCTGCCAATGATCCTGCTTATACAGAAAGTGAACTGCAGGCCAACATCGCCGAGATGGTGGCACTCCGTAGCCTCAGCTACTTCTATCTGATCCGCGCCTTCCGCGATGTACCTTTCTCAAGAGAGGCATACATTGATGATGACCAGACGATGGACCTGCCTGCCACGAAGTTCGATGACGTACTCGACTCGCTAATTTATGATCTGGAAAGTGTCAAGGGCAATGCCGTGAAGCGCTATCCTGTGACGAAGGATTTGTACCAGACTAGTCGTATCACACAGGATGCCATCCACGCCCTGCTCTGCGAGCTTTACCTCTGGAAGAAGGACTATCAGAAATGCGTCGACTATGCCGATCTGGTCATCGATTCAAAGAAGGCTATCTATGAGGAGAACCGCCAGAAGCGTACCACCTCTTCCAGCCTCCAGAGCACCAGTGATGTAGAAGACCGTTTCAATGGTTTCCCATTGGCGGCCAACTCTGTTTCGACCAACTATTATGGTGATGCCTATACCACCATTTTCGGCAGCGACACAAGAAATATCGATGAGAAGAACCAGGAGATTATCTTCCAGCTGGCGTTCGACGACGACCCGGAAGCATCAGGTATGCCCGCCAACGGCGCTGCCAACTCCTTCTACGGCAATTCGCAAGCCACGACCGGTCTGGTAGCTCCCTCTGATTACATCTACGCTCAGATTGAAGCAACCGGACAGGACCGAAAGGTGTTTGCTGAGAAGAACAAGATGTACGACGCCCGTATCTATACGAACTGCCGCTACAGTGGCAGTGGCAGTGGTAACAACAACAAGTCGATCAACAAATTTACGACGAGTACCATTGACATCTATGCTCCTGGTGGCATAGAACCAGAAGCCAGCTACGGTTCAAAATACAGACAGAATCAGAATGGTTCCAACTGGATCATCTACCGTCTACCCGACATCATGCTGCTCAAGGCCGAGGCCCTGACACAGATGATGCGTGATGGCTCTGACGAAAATGCCAGCGAGTACAACAGGTCTCTTTTAGACAGAGCCTTTACCCTGGTCAATGCCATCAACAAACGCTCGCTCTGCGAGACCCAATTGACTGACACACTCATCAGAGGTAGTTATAACACCAAGGGTGACATGGAAACCTTGGTTCTTCAGGAGCGTCAGCGTGAACTGATGTTCGAGGGCAAGCGGTGGTTCGACCTCGTCCGACTCTCACAACGTACAGGCAATACCCAAACTTTGAGTGCAGCCGCCTTGCAGAAAGCCACAACCGGTTCCGGCCTGATCAGTAACCACCTAGCTAAGATGGACGCCATCTACTGGCCCTATAATCTCAACGAGATGAAGGTCAACCACAATCTTGTACAGAATCCGGCCTTCGGCAGTGGTGAAGACGAAAGTTATGAAAAGACCACGAAGAAGTGAAAACTGAAAAATGAAAAGTAAAAAAGTTATGAGACGTAATAATATATTCAAAGGATTCTTGGGAGGTCTGCTGTTAATGATGCTGACTCCCTCACTGATGCTGACCAGTTGCTCTGATGAGCCCGATAGCGAATACTTCTACACCTTCACTGGTGAGATGATGAGCGACTGGCTGAAGAATCGTCCGGAATACAGCGAGTTCACGGAGATTGTGCAGAGAGCCAATATGATGGACCTCCTCGCTACCTACGGCCACTATACCTGCTTCGCACCGAATAATGAGGCTGTTGACAAGTTCTTGAAGAACCGTGGTTTCAGCAGTGTATCTCAGTTGACCGATGCCGACTGCGATACCATCGCCCGCACGCATTTGATCTCTTATATGTACACTACATATGATATGATCGGACATAAGTTGCCGACAGTGAACATGTTGAACCGTTATCTGGCAACAGAACCCGGTTTCGACAACGACAGCAATGCTGTCATCGTTCTTGAAAACCTAGCTCAAATCAAGTTCGACCTGAAGGATGACTCGGTGGAGAACGGTATCGTACAGCCCATCGACGCCGTCATTGAGAAGTCGAACAGCTATGTCACCGACCTGATGCGTGAGAACCCGAAGATTAGTATCTTCTACAACGCCCTCATGGCAACGGGTGTTATCAATGACGTATTGCTGGTAGAAGACGAGAACTATAATTACAGAGATTACGAGCCGGAATATGGAACCACAGGCGCTTCTGAGCAGAACCCTAAGAGGTATGATGCACCTGACACCAAGAAATACGGCTACACGTTCTTCATTGAGCCCGATGAGCTGTTAGAGTCGAAATACGGAATAAAGGATATCAAAGGACTCTACGACAAAGCTTGTGAGATTTATGACCAGGTCTATCCTCAGGATGTGAATGCACCCGGCCACAGCTTTGAGAACCTCACGGACAGTGTCAACCCCCTGCGTCGTTTTGTCCAGTATCATATCCTGAACAAGATTGCTGCTGGTGCCGATGACCTCACACCGCCAGAGATTACCAACATGCAAGGCTTGTCAAACTTCGAAGGTGCCGCCAGCATTGACGAAACTCGTATCAACCCATTTGACTGGCATTACACTCTCCTGCCCCACAAAATGCTTAAGGTGGATAAGGTCACTGTCAGTAAATATCGTGGTGGAAGCAAGAGAGGCGATCGCTATATCAACCGTCGTTACGATGACAAATTCCAATTCCTTGGTCAGCGCATTGAACCAAATGATGATGAATATAAGCACGATGGCATCAACGGTCATTACTTCTATGTAGATGACATCGTAGCCTTCAGTAAGGATGTCCAGGATAAGATTCACAATCAGCGAATCCGTATGGACTTCAACACCGTATTCCCCGAGTTTATTACGAACGGCCTGCGCATCTTGGGAAATCCATTGGCGTGGGATAGCGGTGATGAAAAAGACGGCCGCAACTGGCAGTTCCCGGAGGGTTATCTCGACGGCGTGACATTCACTAACTGTAAGTTCAGATGGGTAAGACCTCGTGCATTAGCAGATATCTACATGTGGGATGAATTTGATCTCTATGGAAACTATGACTTCAAGTTCCGCCTGCCGCCCGTACCGTTCGATGGCGAATGGCAGATCCGTCTGGGCTTCACAGCCCAAGACACCCGTGGCGTTGCCCAGATCTACGTCGATGGCGTACCACAAGGTATTCCTCTGGATATGACCAAGGATTTGGCGACGGAATTTTACATCGGCGATGATTATATCAGTTCCATCGATGATTACGATGCCATGGGTGCAGAGGAAAAGGCCGAGTACCAGAAAGCTCTGAAGAACCTCGGTGTCTATACCTATCCGCGTACCATTTTCCGTAACGATGGTAATAGTGGAAACAAAGGCTGGGATTGCACGTCCAAGATTTGTATGCGTAAAATCATCAGCCAGTCGTTCCTTGATTCTACAAAGGATCATTACATGAGAATCCGTGTAGCCTCCGACGGTAAGCAGGGTAAAGACAACGAGTTCGCACTCGACTTCCTGGAACTGGTACCGAAGAGTGTTTATGGCACCGACGGTGACGAAATAGAAGACGACCTGTAATAAAGGTAAAAAAGTACAAAAGTAAAAAAGTAAAAAATATGACTATGAGTATAAATATATTTTATAAGGTAAGGAAATTGGCTAAGGCGGTTTTACCCTTTTACCTTTTTACCCTTTTACCTTTATTTGCGGCCTGTTCTGACACCTGGGACGATCACTATGATAAGAAAGGTGAAGGCACGAACGACGCCACACTCTGGCAGGCCATCACACAGAATAGCAATCTGAGCAATTTTGCCAAGGTGGTTCAGGGCTGCGGCTTTGACAAGTCACTCAACAGCAGTCAGATATTTACCGTATTCGCACCCACCAACGAACAATTCTCTTCCCAAGAGGCTGATGAGCTCATCGCTGGTTACAATGCAGAGAAAGGTAAGGTGAATGATGAAGACAATACCGTCTTCAAGGAGTTTATACAGAACCACATTGCGATGTATAACCACTCTGTCTCTCCGTCAACCAACGATTCACTCGTTCTCATGAACGGAAAGAAAATACTCCTGACAGCCAACACCTTCGGTAGCAATCAGATCCTGATGAGCAACCAGCACTATAGCAATGGTGTTTTGTTTACCATTCAGGGAAAAGCGAAGTATTTCCCCACAGTATTCGAATACCTGCGCAAGGACGCTGACCTCGACAGCATCGCCAGTTTCTTCTACAACTCCCATTTCTACCGCAAGGAGTTCGTACCCGAGCGAAGTGTTGCCGGCGGTCTGGAGAACGGTAAGACCGTCTATCTCGACTCCGTATTCGTACAGCAGAACGACCTCTGGGATAAGCTCTGGGCTTATACCAACGAGGAGGATAGTACCTACTGGCAGGTGGTTCCCACCAATCAGGTGTGGAAGGAACTGATTGAGGAGTACGAGCCGTACTTCAACTACGACAATGCGACACCTTTCCGCGATTCAATGGCTTACACGCTACCCCGTCTGGCCATCGTCGATGGTACAACCTTCAGCCGTACACTGAACACCGATTCCCATCTGACGGATTCAGCCCTGTCGACCAACGCAGCAGAGACATACACGAGCCGTGAATACTCTTGGGGCAGCAAAAACCTGCATTACTACCAGTTTGGTGGCAAGTCGCCTCAGAACACCCAAAAGCCCTTCTTGCCAACGGGTATTTTCTCGGATACGGAAGACGTGGTTTGCTCTAACGGATTGGTAAAGAAGACCAACAACTGGAAGATCAACCCGCTGAACACCTTCTACCAGTGGATCATCGTCGAGGCTGAGGATGGTTCTTCGGTCAAGGAGGTCAGTAAGCAGCAGAACAGTACGACCGGTGATATGGAGCCTACTATTACAGGTATTACCCGCAGGGTGATGAACGACAACCGCTTCAGCGGAAAAGTTTGGAGCGACGCTTTCATGGAGTTCCAGCAGATGAAGACCACAGTCAACCACTCTGTAACATTCAACATCGAAAACGTTCTTTCCAACATCGGCTATGACATCTATCTGGTCACGGCACCTGCTTTGGCTAACGACAGCAATGCCACCGAGGCTGAGCGTATCCCGTGCAAGATGGAATGTGCCATCTACTACCACGACCAGAATGGTGAGACACAGAAAAAGAGTCTGCAGTCAAGTTTCACCAACAATCCCGATATCGTGGATTATATCCTCTTGGCAGAAGACTTCAAGTTCCCGACAGCCACTTGGGGGCTGGTCGAGGCTGAGCCACAGATAACACTTGAATTGAAGACCAAGGTATCTAGTGCTGAATTGCGTCAGAAGAAATTCGACCGTACCATGCGTATCGACTGTGTCATGTTGGTACCGCACGGCATCTCGACGGTCACTGACGACACATTCATAGTTTCACCACATGGTGACGGTGATACCTTCCAATGGCTGAAGTACTAATAATAAGTTATGAATTAAGAACTGTAAGGTTATGAAGAAATATATTATATTTGGACTTACACTGCTGATGGCCTTTCCTTTAAGTGTTGTGGCCCAGGACGATGATACCGAGGGTGAAGACCTCATCGAGACCATTGCCCGCAAACTGACACCTAAGCAGAAGCAGTACCCCACCCGAATGATTAGCGGTCGCGTGGTAAACGCTACCACGGGACAGCCCTTAGCCGGTACCATCATCAGTGCTGACGATGTGGAAGGCTACAGCACCCTGACCGAAGAAGACGGTACCTTTAAACTGAAAGTACCCACATTCACGACCTCGGTGTATGTGAACATGCCCGACTTTAATCCCGTGCGTCTGGGTCTGCAGGCTACCGAACAGCAACAGGTGGTCAAACTCTACCCGCAGACTTTCTCAAAAGAGTATGAGAAGACCATCAATGTGCTTAGTGACTATTCTACCAATGACTTTGCCTACACCAATTCGGTGAACATCAAGGACGAAGTGCAGAAGCACCTGGGTGCTCAGGTCTACAGCATCACCCGCAACGGCACTCCTGGTGTCGGCAATGTGATGTTCATACAGGGTCTCAACTCACTCAATGTAAATGCCCAGCCGCTGATTGTGGTAGACGATGTGATTATCGATCAGCAATATGGCCGTACGATGTTGCACGAGGGATTCTTTAACGATGTCCTGTCGACCATCAATCCTTCCGACATCGAGAAGGTGACCGTCATGCGTAACGGAACGGCTCTCTACGGAGCCAAGGGAGCCAATGGTGTGATTCTCATTCAGACACACCGCAGTAAGTCGATGGCTACCCGTATCACGGCCAACGCCTCTGCAGGTGTAGTTTTCGAACCCAAATTCCTCTCAGTTATGGATGCTGAGCAGTACAGAAGCTATGCCTCTGAGATGCTGAAGACCACCAACACCCGCAACCGTACGTTTAAGTTCCTCAACGAGGATCCTACCTACTATTATTACACCCAGTACCACCAGAATACCGACTGGAAGGACTTGGTGTACCACACGGCCATGACCCAGAACTATGGTATCAATGTGGAAGGCGGTGACGCTGTGGCCAACTATAACCTCTCCGTAGGCTATATCAACCAGCAGAGTACACTGAAGTACAATGACATGGGTCGTCTGAACATCCGATTCAATACGGACATCTCGCTCAGTGAGCGTTTCTCCATCCGCTTCGACGCATCGTTTGGCAACATCACCCGTGACATCCGTAACGATGGTGCCCCCCTCAGCTATGACGAAGGCACGCCAACGGCTCCAGGCTTCCTTTCTTATATCAAGAGCCCGTTTATGAGCCCTTACAGCTACGGTATGGGACGTCTGTCTGACTCGCACTACGACATCGAAGAGGAGTCATACCTGACCGAGGCACTGGCCAACTACAAGAACTATAACTGGCAGTTAGGTAACCCAGCAGCCATCAACGAGTATAGCGAAGCCGAAAACAAGAACCGTTTTGAGAATTCTATGCTCAACCTGACAGTGACACCGAAGTTCCGTCTTACCCGTAACCTCACCCTGTCGGAGCACTTCAGCTATAACCTGGTGAACACGAATGAGATTTACTATATTCCCATCAACGGAACACCAAGCTATTATGTGAGCAGTATCGGTGACTATCGCGACAACGAGGTACGTTCACTGGCTTCGAAGCAGAACTCCGTATTGAGCGACACTCGTCTGGATTGGAGTAACCGCTACAACGCACACTTCATTCATCTCTTCGGAGGCGCTCGTATCAATTGGGAGAGCTATAGCATGAGTTCACTGCTCGGTTACAACACCGGTAGCGACAAACAGCCATTCCTGAAAAAGGAGTTGGCCAACACCAACGACTTCGGTACCAGCGACAACTGGAATTCTCTGGCTTGGTATGCTCAGGCTGAATACAATTTCTTAGGCCGTTACTTCCTGCAGGCTAACCTGACAGTAGAAGGATCTTCACGTTTCGGACGGGACGGTGGTAACATCCGTGCCTTCGATGCTGCCTGGGGCGTTTTCCCCGGCGTACAGGCTTCATGGGTAATCAGCAACGAGCCTTGGATGGCAAAGATCAAACCTATCAATTATCTGCGTCTGACAGCCGGTTATGATGTCAGTGGTAACGACGACATCGACTACTATGCTGCCCGTAGTTACTTCAGCTCTTCTCAGTTCCTGGAGACGATTGCCGGACTGACCTTCGCCAGCATCGGTAACACCAAGATCCAGTGGGAGACCACCCGTCGTTTCAATGTGGGTCTGGAGACCAATCTCTTCGAGAACCGCGTGAACCTGAGTGCCAACTTCTTCACCTCAAAGACCGACAACCTGCTGACCCGCCAGTCACTGGGATTCCTCAGCGGTCTGAGTGAGAACTGGACGAACGACGGTGAACTGAAGAACACTGGTTTCGACGTTAGTGCAGCTGTGAAGGCTATCGCCCTGAAGGACTTCCAGTGGGAGGTAGGTGCCAGCATCGGTCACTACAAGAACGAAATCACACGTCTGGCAGAAGGCCGCAATAGTGTTGATACAGAAGTCTACGGTGCTACCATCCGTACACAGGTAGGACAGGCCGCCAACCAATTCTATGGATACCGTTCACTCGGTGTCTTCGCAACTACCGCTGAGGCAGAGGCCGCTGATCTTTATGTCCTCGGTGAGAACGGTGTTGACAAGAATTACTACAAGGCCGGTGACATCCATTTCGCTGACCTCAACGGAGACCACCAAATTACTGAGGCCGACCGCGAATTTATTGGCGATCCTAACCCCGACTTCTACGGCAACATCTTTACGACCTTGTCGTACAAGCACCTGAAACTGGATCTGCGCTTCAATTACTCTTATGGAAATGATGTCTACAACTATCAGCGTGCACAGTTGGAGAGCGGTTCACGGTTCATGAACCAGACCACCGCCATGTTACGTCGTTGGCAGGTAGAAGGTCAGCAGACCGATATTCCACAGCTTTCATTCCAGGATCCAATGGGCAACTCACGCTTCAGCAACCGCTGGATTGAGGATGGCAGCTATCTGCGTCTAAAAGCCGTCACCCTGAGTTACGACCTGCCGATGAACAACGAGTACATCCAGGGATTCCAGTTCTGGATCCAGGCCAACAACCTGTTCACGCTGACCAAGTACCTCGGCAGCGATCCTGAGTTTACCATGACCTCGAACGTCATTGGACAAGGTATCGACGTAGGCCAGCTCAGTCAGAGCCGTTCGATTGTAGCCGGCATCAAGATTAAGTTATAATTGAAAATTGATAATTGATAATTGAAAATTATGATGACTAAGATATATAAATTCATTTTCGCAGTTCTTGCGATTGGTGGTTTTGCTTCCTGCTCCGATTTTTTCGATCAGGAGTCTGAGCACGTCATCTTCACAGAGACAGACCACCTGAACAGTGCCACCGACTCTATCTATAGTGTCATTGGCATTCTCAACAAGCTGCAGGCCATCGGCGACCGCACTGTCCTTCTCGGAGAGGTGCGTGGCGACCTGGTCGACCTCACAAAAGAAGCCAACAGTGACCTGCGCGATATGGCTCTCTTCAATATCGGTGATGACAACCGGTATAATAATCCAACGGACTATTATGCCATCATCAACAACTGTAACTATTTCATCGCCAATGCCGACACGGCTCTGAAGAATAACCGTAATGATTATATTTTCATGAAGGAGTATGCAGCTGTGAAAGCTATCCGTGCATGGACATACCTCCAACTGGTACTTAACTACGGTTCTGTACCTTTCGTAACAGAGCCTATTCTCAGCAAACTCGAGGCTGAGCAGAACTACCCGAAGTATGATCTTCAGGCTGTCTGTGAGTACTTCATCAACGACCTGATGCCGCTGACAGACCGTTGGGCCGATGAATATCCCAACTACGGTAACATCAGAAGCCTCAGAGATGGTGCCTCCAGACTATTGTTCTTCCCGATGAATGTGGTTCTTGGCGACCTGAACCTCTGGCTGGCCAGTATCACAGGCAACAAGAGTACATACCGTGAAGCTGCCATGCGTTATTACAAATACATCTCACAGCGTAATGGTGACAACTCGGCCTACCCCACCGGCATGAACTATTACATGTGGTATTGGGGATCGACTGCCTGGAACTCTTTCACATCTGCCAGCAGCGGTGACTGGAGCGATGAGGAGTATGGACAGAACACAGAACTCATCACCATCATTGCCGGTGACTCTATCCGTGCGGAAGGTAACTACAGTGAGTTGCGTAACTTGTTCTATTCTCGCGAAGACAATGACTACCGCGTCAGCATCATCCCTTCACAGGGCATGTTCGAATTGTCAGAAAGTCAGGTAAATTGTTGTTTGGCTTCCAATGGCATTTCCTTCAGCTATGCGCCCGCAGACCTGACCGATCACAAGGCCGGTGACTTGCGCCTCTATCGGAGTTATAGCTGGGGGCAGGCTACAAACCGTCTGACAGGTGAGCGTTTCGACGTATCCTACGTTGAGAAACAGTCGTTCCAGAATATCCATATCTACCGCCGTACCCAGCTTTATCTGCGTCTGGCAGAGGCCCTCAACGGTGCTGGTATCCCCCGTGCAGCCTTTAGCATTCTGTCAACGGGTCTTAACAACGAGATCTATGAGACTGCCGTCTATCCCTATTGCTCTGAAAGTGACTCTATCTGGATCAGTCAGCTCGACTTCCCCGAGACGCGTTATGGTATTGTAACAGCCCAGTATATTACCTCTTCTTCTGGTGGTACTGGTGTTTACAACACGATGGGTATCCACTCCCGTGGCTCTGGTTGGACACCGTACAACGAGTTCTATCGCTTGCCTGAGGCTGAGCCTATCCCTGTGGTAGATGAAGAGGGTAATCCCATTGAAGGGTTATTTGTCATCGAGAAAGACTCTCCAGATCTTGTTGAGAAGCAGCAAGCGTTTGTCGACAGTCTGCTGCTGAATGAGAACGGATTGGAGATGGCCTTCGAAGGCCCCCGCTTCTACGACATCATGCGTTTCGCCATGCGTCAGTCTAATCCCGAGAAGTTCCTGGCCGAGAAGGTGGCTGCCCGCCGTGGTAAGAATAATATCGATGAGGCACTAAAGAGCCGCCTCATGGATAAGCGTAACTGGTATCTTTCCTGGAAAGGTCAGATAGGTTTATAAAATAAAGAAGCCCGCTCGATTTTGAGCGGGCTTTTTTATTTGAGTATTTGTGTGATATTCTGTTCCCGATGGCAGATACGTACCTCTATGCCAAATTTCTCATGAATATGCTCCGCCAAGTGTTGAGCAGAATAGACACTACGGTGCTGACCGCCCGTACAGCCAAACGAGAACATCAGCGACGTAAAGCCACGTTGGATATAACGACGCACATGCGCATCTGCCAATTTGTAAACACTATCCAAGAACGTAAGTATCTCACCATCATCCTCCAAGAATCGAATCACTGGCTCATCAAGTCCTGTTAGTTGCTTATAAGGCTCATAACGTCCAGGGTTATGGGTACTACGACAGTCGAAGACATACCCTCCCCCATTGCCTGACTCATCCTCAGGAATACCCTTACGATAGGAGAAACTGTAGACCCTCACCACCAAGGGGCCTTGGGCATCATACTTGGAGAAGGTGGCAGGGCCATCTTGAGGATGAGCCTTGTAAGGATTCAAATCTGTAATCTTATAACCGTCAGCTCGACTGGCAG
>Ga0247610_10003355_pt1 | contig 17651 bp, 15 predicted proteins | sample 174DNAGHGhighgp2_FD_193483 | JGI IMG/M metagenome (GOLD analysis project Ga0247610, IMG submission 193483) | Sheep rumen microbial communities from Palmerston North, Manawatu-Wanganui, New Zealand - 1742 DNA GHGhigh gp2 | ecosystem: Host-associated > Mammals > Digestive system > Stomach > Rumen... | reverse complement strand
AACTTCTTTAATATGCTTCTCCAAACGGATTCGAAACATTTTTCTTTTCTCCAAATACTTCTGCAAACGTCTCCAACCATAAAAACGGTATTGCTGATAAAAGCATACATCCAAGTCTTTTATATGAACCTTGTCATTTAAAGGATATGGAATTGGATTCAATCCCTGATCCGTTGTCACAATATAAATATCATAGCCATAATACTCAATTAAATAATTTGTCTTGTCCCTAAGGACTCGTTCTATTCCGCCCCATACCGCCAGTGCATCTGTAACATACAATATTCGCATTATCTTTTATATTAAATAAGACTCTATATCGACTCAAACAAATTGATCCATTTCTGCATGATATTATCTTTGTCATATCTCTGCATATTATGTCGGGCATTGGCACCATATTTTATTCTGTCTTCCTTATGATCTATCAAATACAATAAACCCTCTGACAACTTTTCAACATTGCCGCTCTCAACAAGGATTCCGTCATTACCATCCGATACAATATCTGCCGGCCCGTCGGGACAAGAAAAAGCGACAGAAGGCAAACCCGATGCCATCGCTTCTGCCAAAACCAGTCCGAACCCCTCATAACGGGAACTAAGCACAAATATAGAACTATCCAAGTATTTCTCATATACATTCTTGACATAAGAATGACATACTATTCTGTCTCCTATTCCTTTTTCATCCGCCATACGCTGATATTCATCATTATCACCAGGACCATATATATGAAGCATCCAATCTTGATTATTTTTTACTACCAAGGACCATGCATCAATTAACATATCGAAACCTTTCTGCCATGTGTATCTTCCTACCGCTATCACGTTCTTACTTTTCAAAGAAGATGGCTGGGAAGGAAAATCTGAAATAAAATTAGGAATTACAATTTTATTGTTAAGTTCTGGCCAATGTTCATAATCACTACGTGTTAAGACAACAAATTTGTCTAATTTTTGAAGATTTCTAACTAAACTGCCAATCCAGTAATTGGTCAATATTGAATTAACCTTCTTAGGCAAAAAAGGAAAATTGAAAAGACGGTAATAAGTCCTGCTAAAATGAATTTCACCAATTTTCTTACTACCATCCTTAATATCATTGATAAAATTAATATCTCGTCTCAATGCAGAAATAGTAATATCTGGATGAATATCCAAAAGATACTTCTTAAATAATCTTTTATATTTGTGCTGCTTAAGAAGATAGAAAAACAATTTCTTGGCAAAAGGCATCGTATCCAACTCATCAAAATTGATGTCGAAATTCACCCATTTTATTCTGGGATTCATTTCACAGAACCAAGGCTTTTCTGGACTTTCTGTTAGGATCATGTACAAATCATAATCTGTATGTCCTGCTAAATAATTTATCTTTTGGCTCAAAATAACTCCCATTCCTGTTGGGCCATAGATTCCTCCAACTACATATACTATCTTTTTAGCCATATAGATTGTATTTTCGATTATTTATGTGTGCAAAAATACTAAAAATAAATGGATACACAAAATTTCCATAAATTAAATAAGAGATATTCTCTCTTTTTTTATAACTTTGTACCCAAATACTGGCATTTTCATCATATAATTATGAAGATTTTCTATATTTACACAGCATTAACTACTGTTGGAGGAGCAGATAGAGTACTCATTCAGAAGGCCAATTGGTTGGCAGATCATGGATATGATATTACCATCGTAACAGAATCGCAAGCAGGAAAGCCTATCACATTCCCCCTGTCTAAAAATGTCAAGCATGTAGACCTTGGAGTTGATTTCGACAAGGAATATGGACATATATTGCCTATCAGGGCTTTCATTTATTTTAAGTTGATGAGAGAATATAAAAAAAGGCTACAAAAATTCATTATCAATGGGAAGCCAGACTTTGTCATAAACACATTGGGACGTGAACTTGGCATCCTTACGAGTATGAAAGACAGCAGCATAAAAATTGGAGAGACTCATACGACTCAGTACCACCTTAGAAATTTCCATCTGATGGAACAACAAGGATGTATATACAAACTCATTGCAAAATATTCAAGAAAGAAACAAATTTCATTGGCCAAGAAACTCAAAGCAATAGTGCTTCTTACTCCCCAAGACAAAGAAGATTGGCAAGGTATTACGACCACATATGTCATTCCAAACTCTATCCCTGTTTATCCCAAAGAAGCAAGCACATTAGAGAACAAACGCGCTATTGTTGTGGGGCGTTACAATGATGCTAAAGGATATGAATACTTAATCGAAGCATGGAAAATTGTTCATCAGAAACATCCAGATTGGACTCTTGACATATTTGGTTCAGGAGAAATGCACGATAATGTTAAAATGTGGATTGAGGAGAACAATCTGACAGATACCATGATCATGAATGAACCCACAAATAATATTATGGAAGAATACCATAATAGTTCCATTTGTATTATCAGTTCAAGATATGAAGGTTTTTCCATGGTCATGTTAGAGGCCATGGCCAGTGGTGTTCCATGCGTATCATTTGATTGTCCCTTTGGCCCAAGAAATATCATCCGTAATGGAGAGGATGGCATCCTTGTTGAATATCTCAACTCTCAAGCATTAGCAGACAATATCTGCAAACTCATTGAGAATACAGCATTGAGAAAAGAATTGGGTGCTGCGGCCCGCATAAACATATTGCGGTTCACTCAAGATGAAGTAATGAAGAAATGGACAACCTTGTTTGACACCATTATTAAAAAAAAACTAACATCACTACTGACCCATTTATCGTAAGCATTCGTTGAAATACACGTTGTAGCAGTTGTAGTTTCGTTGTACCTTTGCATCGCAATAGGGCACACAACTATAATTGTTATTGTATCATGACGAAAGAAGGTAAGCATTCTGATATTGCTGTTATTCCTTCCATATAGGAAGAGCCTTTGGACTTGACCGTCGTTGAAGGTATGGCTGCAGGTTTTCCCATTATTTTAACTGACTGCGAAGGAATTCCAGAACATATCTTTATATAGAGAATCTACAGATGACTCCCATTCCATCGTCGGGGTAATTATTTTGAAGGATGAAACTTATAACAGGAACTCCCGATTAAAAAAGAAAGACATCCAAGCCTATTGAAGAGGTTAGACAATAGCCATGGAACAAAAAGTGATACGACAAAAATCAGAATTATCCCCCCCATAATAGAATGATTTCTAAGAAAAAGACTAATTTCAGGATTTAGTAATAACCCAAAAACGACTATTTGGTTAAAGATATATATTCCCATACTATTTTTATCTAAATTCTTGAATAGAATTGATTGGCAAAAAGGAATATCAACATTTTTCAACAATATCATGGCAGAAATAGATACAAATATTGCAGGAATCCTATATAATGTGCTTTCTTCAGGATAGTTATAAAAAGAAAAAAGAAATAACAAGACTACTCCTATCATAAATTGCAAGAATGCAAGAACAGGGTTTTCATTACCTTGCCTATATTTTGAATAATAGAAACCAACAAGAAATGCTGGCAGATAATACAATGTTGCTTCAATTGCAAGAACAAAATGATGACTCGTATATGTCTTCCATACATATAATAAGACAAATGAAGTGAAAACAATAATGAAGTCTACAAACAATGTGCTATGTTCACCTATCCCCATCTTATTAAGAAGGATCATTATGACAAATATCTCAAAAAGCATCAGCAAAAACCAGAGATGAGCAATTCCCGTAAAAAGATTAACCCACGTAATTTGTACCTCTGGCATTGTCATAATCATAACAATTCCCCAAAAGAAATACGGAATCAACAAACGCTGGCATTTATTAACCACAAAACTTCTCACATCTCTATACTTTCCTTTTTGCAAAAACAAATAACCATACAAAAAACCAGAAATAAAAACAAAGGTGGTTAACCCTATTTTTACTACAGGAGATGCCATCACTTTCCAAAAAAGGGACACTTCTGTACATAGATACCACCAATTACCTGTATAGAAGCACATACTATGAAACAACACAATTAACAGCATTGAACAAACACGTAAAACAGATACATATTGCATCTTATTGGTATTATGCTGATGTTTCATTTTCTATCTATTTGGATTATTGACATCAGTCTTAGGGATAAATGTCTTTATTATACTAACCACTATTAATGATATATACACTACAAGAACCGTCAATGCAAAATATAGGAACAGCCCTACATATCCTCCCCAACAAGAAACCTCCGGAATTATAATCTCACGGACGATAGGATGGATAACAAAAAAATGCAATGAATTCTTACCGATATAATCCGTCCATTTTAGCAATGAAGGCGGAAGAAGTTTCACAAAAAAAACAGCAGCAAAAATAACCATGACAGGAATGGCAAGCCACAGATAAAAGTTAAATCCGAAAAGCAATATGAACAAACAGGCCGCTAACAATCCGCTCACAAGTGTTTTAAACGTATAGCGGATCATTACATTGCGACGAGAACAAATGATTCCCAGATACAATGGTAATAACCAACCAATAGAGTTATATCTCACCCATGACAAAACCTTGTAGTAATCAGACAGAAATGCCATAAATAACAAAGACACAATGGCCAATAACAGCAGAATAATATGTGACCGTTTATGCACTAATAACAAATAAAACAAATAGAACTGCATGGTCAAACCGAAATACCAATAGGGCATTGGTAGGAGAAGATTGGGTGATATTAGATTTAATAGCATTGTGCATTGTACTACAATCCGAGAAAACGAACAAGCCAGATACCCTTCAAGAACAAACATTACTATAATATACGCAAATGTACCGACAACCAGTGGGATAAATAATTTCTTCCAATGCCTATACAGAAACGATTTCCATTCGATGCACTCCTGATGGTCATATTTCTGTGCCAAACCATATCCTGTCAGAAAAACGAATATAGGAACACCTAGATGACCGAAAAAGGAAAAAAAATGTATTAGGAAATCTTCACCGCTAGTACATTCCCAAAAGTATTCATAATGTTCCAAACTAAAAGAAAACTCATTTTCAGGTGCGGCACCAGGCAACCAATGAGCAAAATTATGAAGCATTATACTCACAATAGCAATACAACGTAAAGCAGAGCACTCTAACCTATTCATCATCACCTATTACTTCTAAAACTCTGCAAATTTAGTGATTTTTAGAAACAAAACCAAATGATTCGACAATTATTTGTTCATAAATAGATAATCACGAAGAAGGAGGCGAGCCAGCCGAGGATGCAGAACTGGATGAAGTGATCTTTGACAAGAGACATTGTGGGACTGCCGCTCAGACCGAAGACAATCATGTTCTGGAGATAGCGCAACAGACCTGCCAGCACCCAACCCGTTGTCAGGTAGACATAACGGGTTCCCATACGTTCGATGACTTCCGGAGACATGGTGTACATAATATAACAGACCAATGTAACGGCCCCCACGATGGCAGTGGCCTCATTGATAAACGTCTTGTTGTAACCCGTGATGCTGACACGAGGTTTGATACCCGTCTGTTCATAGATGCGATAGTCGTCATTGCGCTTCGAAAGTGCCAGGAAATACGTTACAAGGAAGGTCATCAGCACCAGCCAGTGACTGACCCAGATGTCGACGACAAGACCTCCTACTAATACCCGCATCACAAAACCAATGGCAATAATCGACACGTCGAGGATGGCAATCTGTTTCAGACGGAGACAATAGGCGATGTTCATCAGCCAATAGCCTCCTACTATTATATACAAATAAGGTGTATTAATGCTATGGGCCAACGACAGTAATGCGAAGGCACCTGTCAGACAAATGGCCATCATAATGTAACCGCCTTTAACCGAAACCTTTCCTGATGCAATCGGGCGGTGACACTTCTTCGGATGCATTCGATCTGCTTCTGCATCTTTCAAGTCATTAAAACAATAAATACTGCTGGAGATAAAACAAAATGAGATGAACACAATCAGCGTTGGCCAGAAACAGTCCGGTTTCAGCAGGTTATTGCTGAAGAATATCGGCGCAAAGACGAAAGTATTCTTGAGCCATTGCAGAGGTCGGAGAAGTTTGATGTAATTGAGCATCTCGTTATTTTCAACGCCACAAAGGTAGACTTTTTTTCTGAAATAACCAAATCGGACTTACAAAAATAAGCCTAAAAGTCCAGTCATCGCGCTTCAGAGTTTGAAAAACCTGCCTCAAATCTGGGGGAAGATTATGCACACCGTGCATAAATGTGCCTTGAATCTGAGGCGGGTTTCTGCACACCGTGCATAAATGTGTCCTGAATCTGAGGCGGGTTTCTGCACACCGTGCATAAATGTGCCCTGAATCTGAGGCGGGTTTCTGCACACCGTGCATAAATATGCCTTGAATCTGGGGCGGGTTTCTGCACACCGTGCATAAATATGCCTTGAATCTGGGGCGGGTTTCTGCACACCGTGCATAAGTATGCCCCAAATCTGAGGCAGGTTTCTGCACCCTGTGCATAAATATATCCTGAATCTGGGACTAATCATCACTGGGTTTGAGACGTTTTCACCCCAAAAAGGTATTTGGCGAGGAAGGGACTGAGGCGAATGATACGACTGGCGATGAGAGAGAGGCCGACAACAATCAAGGCAAGGATCAGAGCAACAAAGAATTCTAATAGTTTGCTATCGTATGTCCTAAGTTGGTCGCCATAGACAAGTAGGAATCTGGGTAGAAAAAAATAATGGAGTAAATAAACATCTAAGGTTTGCGTACCTATATATATGAGGGAGTGAAAAATGAAAAGCGAAAAGTGATGATTGGGGTGCGATGAAATATAAGAGCCAATATATCTGAATGCGGTAAAAATCATAATGAGGCCCATGATGCCTCCCAGGGCAAAGACAAAATAGACAAGTGGAAAATAATCTGAATGTGGGATTCGTGAGATTGCAAGGAATCCCATGACCACCAAAATGATAACAACAGGTTTACTTGTCCATCGGACAAACGCCTCGAAATGCCGCTTCACAAAGGTACCGACATAGAAGAAAAGGTAATAGCGCCAAGTCATCAGACTCACAAAGCCTAATCCTTTCGTCAACCATCCGAAATGACTGAAATAACGGTTGTAGAATATATCGTAGCAAAATGCCGACACAGATACGATAAGGGCAAAAGCAAACAAAAACAAGTCCTGTTGTCTTGCAGTCCACTTCCGTACCAGCCAAGATGAGAAGATATTGAGCAGGAAGAAGATAAAAAGGGCGAACGTAAACCAATAGCCTCCCTTTGTTGCGCCAAGTCTGCTGAAAAACAGGGGTGGCGGAGCCAAAAGAAGCAGAAAGATGAAGGTGGGTACAATCTGTACCATGAACTTCTTCTTGACCACATTTTTGATAGTTACGCCATCCCAATGTCGTTCTGGTTTCTCGAAAAGCCATCCGCTGATAAAGAAGAAACAGGGCAGGCGGAACAGGAAGAACACGTCATTCCATCCCATCCATCTGTCACCCAGGCACATCCCACATATATGCGAAAAGACCACGAGAACCATCGTAAATCCTCGCATCGCATCGATATATGCTATCCTTTGTTTCGCCATTCAACGGCAAAGGTACAGTTTTTTTTCCAATATCTTGGATAATTCGAAAGATTATCGTATTTTTGCACAAAAATAAAAGAAATCGGATATGCAAGCAATCATCTTAGCAGCAGGCATGGGACGCCGGCTGGGAGAATATACGAAGGACAACACCAAGTGTATGTTGCCCGTAAATGGGGTGCGTCTCATCGACAGGATGCTGGGACAACTGGCTGAGTTGGATCTGAAAAGAGTCGTTATTGTGGTGGGTTATCAGGCCCAGAACCTCATCGACTATATCGGCAACCGTTACGACGACAGACTCGAAATTGAATACGTGGAGAATCCCATCTACGACAAGACAAACAACATCTACTCATTGGCACTTGCCAAACAAGAGATGCAGGAGGATGACACGCTGCTGTTGGAGAGCGACCTGATTTTTGACGACGGTATGCTACGGCTGTTGACGGAGAACCCCTACCCGAACCTTGCCCTTGTAGCCAAGTACGAACAATGGATGGACGGCACAATGGTGCGCCTTGACAATGACAACAATATCGTGAACTTCGTGCCAAAGGCCGCCTTCGACTACAACGAGGCCAGCAGTTACTACAAGACGGTAAACATCTACAAGTTCAGTCGATCGTTCTCACAGACGAAATACGTGCCGTTCCTCGAAGCCTACTCGAAGGCCGTGGGTAACAACGAGTATTACGAGAATGTGCTACGCATCATTTCCTTCCTAAATAATCACGAACTAAAAGCCCTGCCGATTACCAATGAAAAGTGGTACGAGATAGATGACAAGCAGGATTTGGACATTGCCGAAGCCCTCTTTGCCGACGAGAAAGACTTGCTTAGGAAATACTATGGACGCTTTGGTGGTTTCTGGCGTTTCCCCCAAATGCTCGATTTCTGCTATTTAGTAAATCCATACTTCCCCACGCCACGAGTGATGGACGAAATGAAGGCGAACTTTGAGACGTTATTGACCCAATATCCCTCTGGTATGAAGGTTAACACCCTCATCGCCAGCAAGTGCTTCGGGGTGAGCGAGGACTATATCATCCCAGGCAACGGTGCTGCCGAACTGATCAAAGCATTGATGGAGCGCATTTCTGGCAAGGTCGGCACTATCCGTCCGACTTTTGAGGAATATCCGAACCGTTTACCGCTGGAACAGTTGGTGACGTTTGTTCCCAAAGATAACACCTACCGCTATACGGCTCAGGAGTTGATGGAGTTCTTTGATGCCAACTCCGTCGACACCTTATTAATTATTAATCCAGATAATCCCTCAGGCAATTTCATCCCCAAGAGCGACCTGCTTAAACTCTGCGATTGGAGTCAAAAGAAAAGCATTCGTTTGATGATTGATGAGAGTTTTGTGGATTTCAGCGAGGATTGGGAGAATAATTCCCTGCTCAGCGATACTATATTGGAAAAATATCCGCATCTGATTGTGATGAAGAGTATCTCCAAGTCCTTCGGCGTGCCTGGCATCCGTCTTGGTATACTGGCATCAGCAGATAAGGGACTGATTGCCGGACTAAAAAAACAGATTTCCATCTGGAATCTTAACTCATTCGCGGAGTTCTTTATGCAAATCTACAACAAATATGAAAAGGACTACAAAACAGCATGCGGAAAGTTTCTTGAAGAACGGGCCGACTTCAAGCAGAAACTCAAAAGCATCAAATACCTACGAGTCATGCCCTCACAGGCCAACTATTTCCTCTGCGAAATCCTACCACCCCATACGGCCAACGAGGTGGTGCTCTATATGCTGAAACACCACAATATCCTGACACGCGATTGTAGCAACAAGCCCGGCCTTGACGGCAAACAATATATGCGCATCGCCGTCCGCAACCACGAGGACAACACGAGACTGGTAGAGGGATTAAAAGAATTGGAGAGATAGATTATGAAGACAGATAAAATCGCCATCATACAACAAGACCAGATCACCTCTTTAAACATCTCACCGGCTGAATGTGTCAAATGGGTTGAAGAGGGTTTTCGAATGAAAGACCAAGCGCAAATGCCTCCAAAGCCAAGCGTTCATCCTCAGGGAGAAGACTTTATGACAACTATGCCTTGTCTGTTGCCGGAAATCAATGGGAAAAAGAGATTTGGCATCAAGGTCGTCAATAGGATTGGAGGCCAGAATCCTGCCCTTTCAAGTATGATATATCTCTATGATGCCAAAACCGGGCATCTGCTGGCCATCATGGATGGTGACTGGATTACCGCCATGCGGACAGGGGCCGTCGCAACTTTGGCTATGAGACTTTTCCAGAAAGATGGCGTAGACACCTATTCTATGATGGGTTTAGGCAATATCGCAAGGGCAACGGCTCTCTGCCTGATTGCAGACAATCAAAACAGGAACATCAAGATCCGTCTAATGCGGTATAAAGACCAGGCAGAACAATTCATCGAACGCTTTAAGGACGCAAAGAATGTCACATTCGAGATCATTGACGACAAAGAGGAATTCGTTTCAGAAGCAGATGTCCTGATTTCCTGCGTTACAGTTGCCACAGAACTTTTGTTCCCAAACGATGCCCTATTCAAAAAAGGCGTCACCGTCATTCCCGTCCATGTGCGCGGATTCCAGAACTGTGATCTGTTCTTTGATAAGGTCTTCGGCGACGACACAGGTCAGATACGTAATTGGAAATATTTCTCCAAGTTCCGTGAATATGACGAAATCCATCATGTACTTTTAGGTAAAAACCCTGGGCGTACGAGTCAAGACGAGCGCATCTTAAGTTATAATTACGGTTTGGCACTTCACGATATTGTATATGCCAGTAATATCTACGACACGATTAATATCAGCAATGTAGAATCATTTAACTATTGCCGACAAGATGCCAAACTCTGGATGTAGACAAATGCAGAGAATCAACTGGATAGACTGGGCGAAAGCATTGGCAGTCATCACTGTCGTGTTCTGCCACTTGCCCCAATCACAGGAATGGTTCTATTTCCGCTATTTACAGGCCTGCATCATCACCATTTTCTTTTTTATCTCCGGTTATCTGAAGAAAGACCGAGGCAGCGACAAGGAAAACTGGAAGAGATACTGGCACGGCCTCATCCGGCCTTATATGATATATAATGCCTTGGTCTATCCATACTGGCTCGTGAAATATTATATGCTCAACGGCGGTATGCCAGACCTCTTCCCTGCCATCAAGCCCATCATCGGTGCCTTGCTTTTCGAGCACAGTTGCTCCTTTGCCGAACCCCTGAATGGGCCACTCTGGTATCTCCCAGCCATCCTCTTCATGCATGTCACCATCGATCTCTGCCGCAAGACAAGATATCTCCACCTGATTATGATTGTCCTCTGCATCATATCCTTTTTTCTCTATGCCGCCAATAAATACTGGATGTTCGCCCCCAATCTCACCCCTATGGGCATCTTCCGCCGGCTACCGTATTATTACATCGGCTATGTGATGGGCCAAAAGCACCTGTTTCGCAGCATCAATCCCAAACAGGATTCCCTCAGATTCATCATCTTATTGATTATCAGCCTACTTCTCTTCGAATGGCATCTACACGAAGAAATCTTCCTTTTGCACATCGCCATCTTCTATCCTGTGAACATTTTTTTCCTTTTTGCTATTCTCTATGGCTGCAAAGCACTCAATTCCATCAAGTCCGGCATCATCATCAATCTCTCCATAGGTACATTAGTCATCATCGGGCTGCACTTTCCATTTATTACCATTATTAATTTCATTTTCGAACATTTATTCAACACCAATGAAAGTATCTGCTATCATTGGTACACAGCCTTACCTCTTGCATTGGCAATTAACATTATGCTCTTTCCCCTTATATTCTACGCAAAGAAACATGCGCCGAGCATGCTTGGGAAGAAACATCTTCTAATAACAAACAATCAAAATGCCCATGAATAAAGGTATCATAAAGACAAGTTTGATAATCGTATTAACTTGTGTAATATCAGTTGTAGTATATATAACATATACCCTCCATCTGTATTATTCCTATGCGGAAGAAAAGACCGAATCATATTTCCATCACAAACAATCAAATGACACGATGAGAATCATTATGATTGGTGATAGTTGGGCTGCCTATCACCATCAGGCTGGCAATGATACTATCCTAAAGAACATTTTAGAGCAATCCATAAACATGCCTGTTGATGTTATATCATCAGGAATGGTTGGTGCTAAGACCAAGACCATCTACGAACTGATGTATGATTCCATCAATAGTTGTGGAACAAAAAAAAATCTTCAGAAGGATCCGCAATATTGCATCATATCCGCAGGCATTAATGATGCTGTTGCAAAAATGGGGGAAAAGAATTATACCCATCATTACGATTTAATTATTAAGCAACTCTTTGCTAATAACATCATACCTGTCATTATTGACATGCCTGATGTTGACTATAAGGCTGTATATCAACGTGAGTCCCTATTTGCAAAAACAAGACATCACATTTCATGCCTTCTGAACAATACAGACATGTGGAATTTTCACAAATACCGGAGACATCTTAAAATGAATATAAAGAAAAAAGGAATCGATAAGGATGTAGTATACATCAGCGCTCAAGATTGGAATCCAAAAGGATATAAAGACCCCCGACTATTGTATCAACAAGATCATATACACCTCAACCATGAAGGTTATCTGTTACTTGATTCTTGCATTGCCGCACATATTACGAGGAATTATTTCAATTACGGCTGCCTGTTATCACATTAAGAAATCCGGGTAAAGTCCTACGCATAAGATAATATACAAGCACACATATAGAAGTTATTACCATTATATTGCAAATATATAATAGAAACAACATGATGTCTGGCAAATTTGTCAAGCGTGAATAGACACTCCGGAATCCAAGAACTATAGGATAATGAATACAGAAGAAGAAAAAAGAAGACTTGGACAAGAAAGGAGAATATAAATGCCATTTTGAAAGACATTCCCCAATCCATAGCAAGAAAAAGACATTTACTATAAGGGATAGCCTATGAATCTGTAATGGGAATGGTATATTTTGAAATATATGTGCAACATCTAAAATGCCCAAGAAAAAAAACATACAAAGGATAATATATTTATACTGATCAAAAACGACTATTGGTCTTTTGTCATTAATAGGGAAATATGCACCTAAAGAAAACATCGTTATACTCTGTAGCATATATGCATTATCATGTGAGTTAATCCATAAAAGGCCCATCAAAACAGGGAGTAGTAACTTTGTATATTTGAGTACATAAAAGAAAACAGGAGACAAGATAACTAATACCATCAAATTTCGTATATACCAAAAAGGAGACAAGATAGGTGTACCATTACCATTCGACCATACTCCCCTATCCCAAAAGGCCCGTAAATAATCTATAAAGCCATAATCGCTCAAGTCCTTTTCCAAAATAACAGCAGGTCTGCCACACAATGATATCAGGCAATATACTATCAGGATCAAACTATTATAAAAAAGATACGGGATCAATAATGTCCGAACCCTACTAACCAGTTTCTGCCCATATGATTTCTTGCTATAGAACAGCAACATGCCTGAAATGAAGAAATATGCCGGCACACCAGTCTCACCAATCCACAAAGCCATTGGATATACACTCCTAAAATATCCTTGATGCCCCACTGTGATAAAACTGGTAGAAGTATAACAATGAAGCATGATAATTGTGAGAACCAATGGAAATCTAAGATTCTCTATGGATAATGACAGTCTGGAAAAGGGCTCACTCTCCATGGCAACACTTCAAATATATCTCAGAGACCGAATCCGCAACCCGCTGAGCATTAAACCGTTCTACGACTAATTGACGAGCCTCAATACAGCATCGTGTCATTAATGTCCTGTCATTATAGAATCTATCAACAGCCTCTGCAATTCCAGATGCATCATTAAACGATATTACTAAACCGTTCTTTTCATTAACAATCAGTTCTTTCGTTCCGTCCGTAGGAGTCGCTATAATAGCCTTACGCATAGCCATCGCCTCCAACAGGGCAATAGATAAGCCTTCCCACAAACTTGGAAGACAATACACATCTATACAATGCAATAAGTCGGGGACATCTGTCCGAAAAGCAGAACGATAAATATAATCCTGCATTTTATTCTCTTGGACATAAGCATCAACCTGACTATCCATATCCCCTTCTCCAATAAATAGCCCTTTAATCTGCTGATTCCTGTCATGGATTAATTTCATTGCCTGAAGAAAGACTATCGGATTTTTCTGCAACGTACAGCGAGCAATAAAGCCGACGACAAAATCTGAATCAGAAAAGCCAAACTCACTACGAAGATTCCTATATTGCATATCAGGATTAAAACGATCAATGTTTATCCCATTTTCAATGACATGAGCATCTCTCAGGCCAAAGACAGTCCTCCCTGTTTCAGCATTACTCTGAGACACACATATTACATCATTGGCATAACGACAAATAAATTTCTCGCTGTAAGCCCTAATTTTTCTTACGAGAAATGACTGATCGCTGTGGAAACTCCAGCCATGTACTGTATATACAAAAGGAACATGGGACATTAATGCAGGACATAGCACATTTGACGCAGCCCTACTACCATGAGCATGAACAATCTGTATTCCCTCCTTTTTTATTAATTGCATTACCTTTTTCTGTATATTAACATCAAAAGGCTTTTGAGAGTTCAAGACATAACACCTCACCCCCATTCGTCGCAATCTGACAATCATTTCTCCATCCGAGAAAGACAAACATACTGGTTCAAACATCTCCTTATCCAGATAATGTATCAGATCCAAAAGATGAGACTCCCCACCTCCGATTTGTCCTTGACGAATTATTTCCAAAACCTTCATCTTCATTATACTACAATGTTACAGACTTATTTTTCATCAAAGTAATTGCCCAAGATAATCCATTCAGAGAGTTCCCATGTCTTATCTGTAACGGAATTCTTATAATCAGTCGTTAAGAGTGTATGTCCCAATCCGCGCCATTCACAATCCACGCCAAGAATATCCAGTATGGTGGTATAGACATCCAATTGATTGCATGAACCAGTCCATGCCTTTGAGACATCGATACCTCCATTAATAATAAACAAAGGCAAATCCCTACTGACTTTCCCTTCCATATCCAAGAACTTTGGGTGAGCATCATGATCCGCCGCTATTATAATCAAACTGTTATCATACAAACCATCGCTTTTCAAATGTTCAATATACTTTCCTATCTGTTGATCAAAATAATGGCAGGTCGTAAGATAATTCTTGTAGCGCATAGGTAAACTCGTATCCTTTAAATGGAATCCATGTTCCACACATTCATCAAAAGGCTCATGCATAGACAGTGTCAACAGCATACTGAAACTATGGGCAGGCAACCGCTTATCCAACTGTATTGCATACTCAAACATCTGTTCATCCACCAAGTCATCACCATTCACATTTTTATCGTAATCATATTTTGAATACATTTTTTCAAAACCATATATCTGATTCATCGGCTGCTGCTCCCAGAAAGAAGGAGCAGTCGGAATCAGGATCTGAGTGTGTTTCAGAATTCCATGATCCAATAATTGTTTCGGTAGTCCGATCAATGTGTCTTCTTTAGCCTGACTGACAGTAATTTCCGAACGTAAAGGTAACAAGCCCGTCATATATATCAACTGTCCATCGGAAGACTTCCCGATTTTCGCATTTGGCTGAACATGACCATTATAATAGACATTACTATCGCGCTTAAGACTATTAAGATATGGCGTTATTTCCATACCATCGACCTTCAAGTCTGATGTAACAGCCATATACGACTCCACAATAATAAATATCACATTTTGAATGTCTTTATTTACAATATGATCAGACCTTCTATTCGCATGATTTCGATATTCTATGGCAATCTCATTCTCCTGTTCTGCGGTCAATTCAAGTTTGTTTCCCGAAGAAAGCAAATTATCAAAGACAATGGTCCTCATCAGTCCCTTATGAAAAGTCACCCAATTCGGATAAGCAAAACTAAAGGCACGGGAAGGGAATACAGACTGTATAGCCCGTCCAAACGAATCTTTATACCAATATACAGAATGACTTGCCACTATCAACAACAAGGTTACTCCCCATAAAAGTCCAACAAAACCAAGACTACTTTTCTTAATCTCGACTTTTCTCCACTTCCACATCACAAACAGGAAAAACAGCAAGATAAGTAAATAACATACATCATGTATCCTGAATTCTGACAATATGCTCAACACAACAACATTATCATTCAGGTTACCAACCTGTCCCAAAGCGGAATATGTAAGATACTGACCAAAGAAACGGGAATATAGGACATTGGCAAAAGACATGAATAACGTAACGAAGAAAGTACTTGCAAGACACACTTTGATTCTGCCCCAAGTAATCAGGAAGAACAGCAAGAAAACCAGTGTCACATCCAACAATACAGCCATAAAGTTATCCAGACGGGTAGTCTTTGCATAATAGAATTCAAAACCAATCGTATTGAATATCTGATAATGCATATAAAAGAGGTTCACCATTGACAATATGAACAGAACCACGAAATAACCGTTCCACTTCTTCACGCTAAACATTTCAGAACATTTTATTATATTTTTGACACAAAAGTAAGCATTTTATTTCATATTACAAAGCGATTTTATGTTTTTTTTCTTCTTTCTACAAAAACATTTGCAAGTTTGACTTATTATTTGTACTTTTGCCATGTGAAACGAAGAAATGGACTTATCATCCTGATATGTATGGTCATGGGAGGATTGTTTGCATATTACCGCAGACCCATCATCGTAGAAGGGCTGACTAAACAGACCATCTATATAGGATCATTGAATGCCTTTCATATCCAAGACTGGGAGGCATATCCCACAGCCATGCTGATAGATGATGACAGCGAATATGGTGTCTATGCCATTAGACAAATTTGTGACGAATTAGGTATCAAAGCGACCTTTGCCGTCATTCCATCCCGCCTTGACAGTGCAATATGCAACTCTTTAAAACGATGGCAACAAGAGGGATTCGGAATAGCCCTGCATGGCTATAATCATGACAGATGGAAGGGATGGACTACAGAGGACATCATTGATGACATCACCCGAAGCGAAGAACTCTTAGCAAAGGTAGGATTCAGAAAAGATTTCGAATTTGTTGTTCCTCCTCATGCCTGCAACACCTCTGCCATCAGAAAAGCCATCAGGCTAAAAGGCTACAAAATGGTAACAGGTGCCAACATTATCAACCCTGACACAACAGTATTCCAATATGGAAGGATGTCATTCAATAAAGACATGTCACCACAGGAAATGCGAAGAATACGGAAACTTCTAATAAAGGCATATAGAAAGAAATCATTCATCATTTTCGGCACCCACTCATCCATGAGAGGTGCCTTCTCAGAAGAGAAGACCAAAGCCGTCCTTCAGATGGCAAAAGATATAGGATTCAAATTTATATAAAATAAATAAGGTATATGGATAGAAATGATATTATGAAGCGCGTTGAAGAAATCTTCCGCGAAGAGTTAGAACTTGATGATTTGGTTTTAACTGACGAGACAACTGCTGACGATGTGGAAGAATGGGACTCTCTCAGCCATGTCCAGTTGGTGGCTGCCATGGAAGAGGCATTCGGTATCGAGTTCAAATCCCGTGAGATCCTTTCATGGGAAAATATCGGCGACCTGATTGACAGCATTGAAAAGAAGTTATAGTCCATTATGGTCGTTAATTCTTTAGCGTTTTTGTGGTTCTTTCTGATTGTTCTGGCCATCTATTATCTGTGCCAGAAAAAGAAAGAACTGCAAAACACATTTCTATTACTGGCATCCTACTGGTTCTACTCCCAAGTAGATATCAAGATGACCATTTTACTGGTCATCCTCACCTTGACCTTCTGGCTATTAGGAAAAGGAACAGCGTATTACCTGGATAAGGAAGACGAACGTAAAGCAGCCATAACCACCAACATCGGAGTCGTTATCGGCATCGGGGCACTCTTCTATTTTAAATACCTTAATTTCTTTGCGGAGT
>Ga0247610_10003353_pt1 | contig 17655 bp, 8 predicted proteins | sample 174DNAGHGhighgp2_FD_193483 | JGI IMG/M metagenome (GOLD analysis project Ga0247610, IMG submission 193483) | Sheep rumen microbial communities from Palmerston North, Manawatu-Wanganui, New Zealand - 1742 DNA GHGhigh gp2 | ecosystem: Host-associated > Mammals > Digestive system > Stomach > Rumen ... | reverse complement strand
GCTATCCCTGATGGCGTGAAGAGTATCGAGCCCGATACATTCTATGGTTGCAGCGGCCTGACATCCGTCACAATCCCAGAGAGTGTGACCATTATAGGCTCTGGGGCCTTCGTTGATTGCAGCGGCCTAACATCCGTCACCATCCCTAACAGCGTGACGAGCATCGGCAGCGATGCCTTCTATGGCTGTAGTGGACTGACATCCGTCACCATCCCAGAGAGTGTGACCATTATAGGCTCTGGGACCTTCGTTGGTTGCAGCGGCCTGACATCCGTCAAAGTCGCAAAAGCTAATAGAAAATATGATTCTAGGAATGACTGCAATGCTATTATCGAAAAAGCTACGAACACTTTAATTTGTGGGTGTCAAAACACCATAATCCCAGAAAGTGTAACCAGCATCGCCTATGGGGCCTTTCAAGGTTGCAGCAGCCTGACATCCGTCACCATTCCTGATGGCGTGACGACCATCGGTAACAATGCCTTTCAAGGTTGCAGCAGCCTGACATCCGTCACCATTCCTGATGGCGTGACGAAGATTGGTAACTATGCCTTTCAAGGTTGCAGCGGCCTGACATCCATATCTATCCCCAACAGTGTGACTAGCATCGGCAACGGTGCCTTCGCTTCCTGCAGCGGCCTGATATCCATCAATGTCGCAGAAGGTAACACAAATTATGATTCCAGAAATGGCTGCAATGCTATTATTGAAACAGCTATAAATACTTTGATAAATGGTTGTCAAAGTACCATCATTCCTGAGAGTGTGACAAGCATCGGCGACTATGCATTCTATGGCTGTAGTGGTTTGACATCTGTAACTATCCCAAACAGTGTACAAGATATTGGAAGCTATACTTTCAGGGGGGGACCACTTATTCTTATCTCTAACAGAGAAGTGCCACCATCAGCAAATAGTGCCAGCTTCGAAGAAGGATCTATCGCCATTGTTCCCAAGTCTTTGGTATCTCTATACGAAAATGCTCCAGGATGGAAAAATATATCTATCAATAAAGGCTTTACGATAGCGGGAACCACACAGACAAGTATTACACTTTCTGTATCAGATTTGGTTAATGACTGTTATGTGACACTTGATAATTCCGAAGATGCCACCCACTACTATCCACAAGGGAAATCTTTAAAAATAACAGGTCTTTCCCCTAGCAAGACGTACACGCTGTACACACACTGCAAATATAATGCAACTGATCTGGATTATGCCCTTTCGACAAAGACAAGTGGCATATACGTTAATATGTCACTTGTCAATAGTACCAATCTCACTCAGACCATTAAAGGCTCCTATGATGCTGGAGATGCGGAAATCACAGAGTTTGGATTTGTAGGCTACAGTACGAATATCTCTCAGATTACAATCGAAGATTTAAAACCCGGAGCCGAATATAATTACGAGTATTACGTCGTCAGCTCTGATGGCAGTAGATTTTCCAATACAGCCAGTTTTAGCACCAAGCCTGTCACTGCCAACGTGAAGGTTGATAAAGTTGGAGCGTCGTACAGCCGTATTTTAGGTAATTATGACGTTGAGGATGCTGTAATTACAGATTATGGATTTGAACATTATCCACAGCTGACTGTTGCAGAGATTCATGGTCTTGATCCAGACAATGAGTATACAACGTACTTTTATGTTGAGACGAAGGATGGTACAAAAATCACTAAAAACGTAACCTTCAAGACGAAATCCCTCACTCTCACCCCACAGCAGCCAAAGGTCATCTCCGATGGAAATGTGATTGTCGCTGCAACGACGAACCTTGATGATGAAGAAACAGGTGTCGGCTTCGAATGGCGACGCATTGACTGGACTAATGACTTCGACTCACGGACTGGCGGTGCCTATCTCTATGAAGGTACGATGGAGGGATATATACGTAGCATCAACAGCAACTTCCTTTGGAAGTTCCGCCCCTACTACACATCCAGTGCTGGCAACACCTACTACGGAGAATGGAAGGGAATGGATCCCTCCGACTACTCCTACTTTGAACCGACGGTGCATACCTACGCCACAATTAACGTGCAGGGAAACAGGGCCGAGGTGAAGGGCTATGCTATGCGAGGAACAGACAATGTGGTGAGTCAGGGCTTTATGTATTGGGAAAGCAACACATCTGTTTCCTTAAGGAAAAGGGCTGCATCAGTTCCAAACGGAGCAAAGGTTGTGAATGCAAGCGGCAACGTGATGACAGCCACGTTGGAAGACCTTGAATACGAAACAACATACAAATATGTTGCTTTCGTAACAACCTCAGAAGGAGAGACATTCTATGGCGAACAGCAAACGTTCTCAACAAGCGCAGACCCCGATGGTATAGAGGGAATTAAGGCTTCGAAGGATGCAGTGGAAGTGGCTCGCTATGATATTCATGGTCGCAAAATAGCAAATCCACAGAGGGGCATCAACATCATCCGCTTCTCCGATGGTAGCAGCAGGAAAGTCTTGGTTAAATGAACACCGAGCCATACTTGTTTGTGCCATGCCGAGCATATTTAACATGTAATTGCCATGAATTGAACATGAATTTCTCATATAATTATATTTATGATAATTCGTGAGCATTCATGGTAATTCGTGTTTTCGTGCCTTTCGATGTTCTCTTTAACATATCCTGTTTTGTTTCTTCGGACAGCAACTAAGCTGAGTCAAAAACACTCGTCACTCGTCATGATTCGCATGTAAGGTGTATATTGTCAGTAGCTTAGCGTATGACAAGGGCCTGATGCACTCGTCAGGCACTCGTCATGTACTCGTCAGGGTCTTACCTGCTGATTCTCTGGCTCTTGAACATGGACCCTGATGAGTGACGAGTGGTTTGGACTTTTGTGCGCTTCCGAAATAAGCGCGGGGCGTTTCATGAATAAGCGCCTTGCGCTTCCGGGATAAGCGCGAGGCGCTTCGGGAGAGACTCCACTTCGCGAGCTATCTGCCGACGTCGCCGTTCAACTTCTTCCAGACCATACGGCACACGTCTGGACGGGCCGGAACGATAAAAAACAGGGCAAACAGCGCCCAAACCTTTGGTGTTGTCAGGAAAAAAACGTAAATTTGCACGCAGAAAGACATATAATTTAATGAATCGTATCATGTTCCGGTTTCTGGCCGCCAGCCTCATCGGCTGTGGCAAGACCTGTACTTTTTGCATGTTATGAAGATATTTGGGATAGGAATGAACTATGCGGCACACAATAAAGAGCTGCAAAATTCGTTATTAAATATAGGGGGAGTCTCTGCACGACGCTCCGACGACCTCGGCCAGGGGAGTCAGCCCGTGGTTTTCACCAAGGCGGACTCTGCCCTGCTGACAGACGGGAGGCCCTTCTTCGTGCCGAGCTTCACGCAGCGCTGCGACTACGAGACGGAGCTCTGCGTGCGCATCAACCACCTGGGGCGCAGCATCCCCGAGCGCTTTGCGCACCGCTACTACGACGAGGTGACGGTAGGCATCGACTTCACAGCCAGGGATTTGCAGGAGCAGCTGCGGCAGAAAGGACTTCCCTGGGACCTCTGCAAAGGCTTCGACGGCAGCGCCGCCATCGGTAAATGGATGCCACTCTCCCACTACGGGAAAGGCATTCAGGACTTGCACTTCCACCTGCTTCTGGGAGGCAAAAAGGTGCAAGAAGGCCATACGGCCGACATGCTCTTCGGAGTGGACAAGCTGGTGAGCTTCATCAGCCAGTACTTCACGCTCAAGACGGGCGACATCATCTTCACCGGAACACCGGTAGGAGTGGGGCCTGTCAATGTGGAAGACCATCTGGAAGGCTACCTCGAAGGAGAAAAGGTGCTGGAGTTTAATGTGAAGTAGCCCACCTGCCCTCCCCGAAGAAAACCCAACTCCGGCCTTACCGACCGAGTAGCAAAACAAGAATAAACAACACACGAAGAAATAGTCACATCGTAAATGAAAAAGTTTCTCTCTATATGCCTGATGCTTGTAGCCCTGACGCAGAATGCCAGAGCGCAGCAAGAGCAGGAACTGGCATTTACCAGCCTCGACTGGGAAGAGATGCAGATAGACTCCGTGCTGCCCGTCTATACAGAGGTCGTACCCCTGGAGACCGACTACAGGACACACACCTACACCGTCTCCATCCTCTATCCTGAATACGTCGCCCTCAGCAGCAAAGAAGCAGAAGTGGCAGAGCGATTCGACAGCCTCCTGAGCGAGACAATCGACGTAGAGACATTCGTAGGTATAGACCGCGGCAAGGGACTGCTCGACATCTCGTTCATCCCAATCCGTCGCCAAGGCTCAAAGTACGAGAAGCTCATCAGCGCACAAATCGTCATCAATGCCAACTACAACGGCAGACTCAACGCACCAAGAGCAAAAACAGACGGCAAAGCCCGATACGCCGCCAACTCCAAGCTGGCAAGCGGCAAATGGGTAAAAGTAAGCATCACCGAGGACGGACTCTACCAGCTCTCGCGTACAACGCTCAAAAACATGGGGTTCGCACATCCCGACAACGTACATCTCTATGGCTACGGAGGGCATCTGCTGCCCGAACTCATCCGCCAAGACACACACCACGACGACTTGGTAGAAGTGCCCCTCTACTACAACAATCAGACAGACAGCTGGATATTCTGGGGCAACGGCTTAGTTTACTGGAACGAAGACACACGCATCAACAACACATATGCACGCAGTGCCTGCTACTTCCTGACAGAAGAAAGTGCACCCTCCAAAATGGCAACGCTTACTGCCGACAGCAGTCTGCCACGCAATTCATACAGCTCAGCAAGAGCACACACCCTTTATGAAAAAGACGTATTCGCTTGGCATACCGCCGGCCGACACCTCTTCGATGGCGACAACTACGCAAACAACAACTCACACAATTATACCCTCACGGCTACAGACCCAGTAGGAAATGGAGTACTCCGTGTCGTATTCACAGGCAACGACAACACCACAAACGTCATCAGAGTTACCATCAACAACATTGCAGAAAACGCCTTCAACCTCACACCTCCTGGAGACTACACTTACGCCACTTCCGCAACACGAAACTACGACATGACAGGTCGAGGCACACCCGCAACGCTCAACATAAAGGTGCAGTCCGACTATGGGAAAAAAGGGCGCCTGGACTACCTTGCCTACAGTTACGACCGAAAGCTCAGCACCAATGCCAAAGGGTACGTCGACTTCTCGCTTCCAGAACAAAATGCCGTGAGATTCAACATTACAGGCAACAACACAAAGGTTATCCGCACAGGCTCTCTAACAGCACAGGACGCCCTGGTTCCCGGCACACAAGACGGAAATACATATCGCATCGACGTAGATAATGGCGAACAACACTATGTGGCATTCAACACATCCGCATCCTTCCCAGAACCAACCATCGTGGGAAACATCGCCAACCAAGACCTACACAGCCTCGCTAATCTTGATATGGTCATCATCATACCAACCAGCGGCAAACTCTACAAAGAGGCAAAACGCCTTGCCGATGCACACATACAATACGACAAACTGCGCGTCGGCATCGTCCGTGCAGACCAAATTTACAACGAATTCTCCAGCGGCACACCCGACCCCACAGCATTCCGTCTGTTCATGAAAATGCTGTACGACAAAGCCGAGAGAGACGAGGACAAACCAAAATACCTGCTGCTCTTCGGTGACTGTGCTTGGGACAACAGAATGCTATCCGGAGCTTGGAACAACGCCAATCCCGATGACTACCTGCTATGCTACGAGAGTGAAAACAGCTTCAGCGACACCAAAAGCTACGTCATGGAGGATTACTTCGGACTGCTCGATGATGGAGAAGGATACACTCCCCTTCGCGAGAAAAGCGACATAGGAATCGGACGCTTCCCCGTCACTCTCGTGTCCGACGCAAAAGCAATGGTGGACAAATGCATCACCTTCATGAGCAACCAAAACGCAAGTTCATGGAAAAACCTTGTATATTTCCTGGGTGATGACGGCGACCAGAACGAACACATGCGATACGCTAACAATGTCGCTGAAAACATCATCTCTAAGTTCCCCGACATTGAGGTACACAAAATCATGTGGGATGCCTATACACGTGTCAGCGCTACAAACAGCAACACCTTCCCCGAAGTAACCAAACAAATCAAAAAGCAAATGAAAGACGGCGCCCTCGTGATGAACTACACGGGTCACGCAGGTCCACAGGCCTTCAGCCATGAATACGTACTCCTCCGCGAGGACTTCGAAACGAACAAAACGACTAAGTTGCCTCTCTGGGTCACCTGCGCCTGCGATGTCATGCCTTTCGACTCTAACAACGGAAACATTGGCGAGTCCGCCGTACTCAACCCTAAAGGCGGTGCTCTGGCTTTCTATGGCACGACGCGTACTGTATATGCCAACCAGAACTACAACATGAACCGATACTTCATGCAGTATCTCTTTGCCAAAAACACAGCCTCGAACAACGGACGCAACCGCATAGGCGATGCCATCCGCATGGCAAAGAACAGCATTATAAGCGACGGGCGTGACTTAAGCCTCCTTGAGAACAAACTGCAGTATGCCCTTCTCGGCGACCCCGCACTTACCATGGGCAATCCATTGCAAAAGGTTGTTGTGGACAAGATTAACGATAAAGACGCTGACGGAACCTCCATACCCCTCAAGGCCGGCGAGCGCGTCAAGCTCACCGGACATGTGGAAAAGGCAGACGGCACCACGATGACCGAGTTCAACGGCATCATCTATACCCGTCTCTTCGACAACAAGGAGACTATCGTCTGCCTTAACAATGCCAAAGCCGACGAGGCTTTCACCTATACAGACCGCAATGCCATGCTCTACGAGTCGCAGGACAGCGTGCGTGCCGGCCTGTTCAGCGAAGAGTTCATCATCCCTGTGGACATTAATTTTTCCAATGAGCCCGGCCGATTCGTCTTTTATGCTCTTGATGCGAATAACTTCGTTGAGGCCAACGGATACAACGAGGACATTCCATTGGGCGGCATGGTGGACAATACCGACTTTGACAAGGAAGGCCCCAAAATATTCGCCTACATGAACGACGAGAGTTTCCAGAACGGAGGGACGGTCAATGCGACGCCACTCTTCGTTGCCCAGCTCTCCGATGCGAGCGGCATCAGTTCGAGCGGCAACGGCATTGGGCACGACCTCTTGCTGTGTGTTGATGGCAGGAGCGACCTCACATATGTCATCAACGAACAGTATGCACACGAGTTCGGAGACTTCACCCGCGGCATGGTTGCCTTTAATATTCCACAGCTTGAGAAAGGTCCGCACTCTCTCACTTTCCGTGCCTGGGACGTACTGAACAATACAAGCCAAACCAGCCTTGACTTTGTGGTGGACGACGAGATGCACACGAACATTCTGCGCCTCATGGCGAGTCAGAATCCAGCTCGCACCAGCACAAACTTCATGGTAACCTACGACCTGCCAGGCAGTGAGTGCGATTTCATCATAGAGGTCTTCGACTTCTCTGGCCGACGCGCATGGGTTCACGAAGAGACAGCGACGGGCGATAATGGGGTCTATGTTGCCACATGGGATTTAACCAATGGTGCAGGTGCGAGAATCAATGCGGGAATCTATCTCTACCGTTGCCAAGTGAGGTGCGGACAGAGCAAATGGACCTCAAAGACACAAAAAATTATTGTTTTGAACAATAAATGATGTCCTTGCGCAGTTATTATAAAGTATGAAAGCACACAGATTTCTCCGTACGCTGTTGCTGCTGCTTGCTTGCAGCACAGAAGTTGTCCTGGCGCAGGACAAACAGAATTTGTTCAACCCCATTCACACGGCTGTGACATCGCTGAACATTGCCCCCGATGCGCGAGCCGGTGCCATGGGTGATCTCGGCGCTGCGACAGAAGCAGACATCAATTCTCAGTATTGGAATCCGGCCAAGTACCCCTTCAATGTTGCCCGTGCTGGTCTTGGTGTCAGCTACACGCCGTGGTTGCGCAAATTGGTGAACGACATCAATCTCGCCAATGTGACTGGTTTCTACCGCATCGGCAACTACAGTGCCGTCCATGCTTCTCTGCGCTACTTCAGCCTTGGTGAAGTCTATTTGGCAGACATGGACAACATGACCATCAAACCCTACGAGATGGCTATCGATGCTGGTTACAGCCGCATGCTCAGTGAGACATTCTCTATGGCTGTCAACTTGCGCTTCATCCTCTCCGATATTAAATACAATTATGAGGACGATAGCCGTCCTGGCAAAGCGTTTGCTGCCGACATTGCCCTCTACCGGCTTGGCTATTTCATGATAGGCAGTCGTGAGTGCAGTTTTGGCTGGGGTATCAATATCAGCAATATCGGTTCGAAGATTTCCTACGGTGGCAGCGACTACTCTGAGTTCATCCCCACCAATCTTCGTATTGGATGTAACTTCACCATCCCCTTCAATCAGTACAACAAATTCAGCTTCGGTGTCGATATGAACAAGTTGCTCGTGCCCACTCATCCTTTGAAGAAGGGCGACGAGAGCGACGAGGACTACATGGAGCGTGAGCGGAAAGACTACTATGAGGTGTCCTCTATTGCCGGTATCTTCAAGAGTTTCGGCGATGCCCCCGGTGGTTTCAAGGAGGAGATGCAAGAGATACAATGGAGTTTAGGCGCGGAATACACTTACAACGACCGCTTTATGCTGCGTGCCGGTTATCACCACGAGGCAGCCAACAAAGGTAACCGTAAGTACTTTACGGTAGGTGCGGGCTTCCACATGAGTGTCTTCACTGTAGATGCCGCCTATGTGTTCTCTACGGCTCAGAGCAATCCGTTGGACCAGACGATGCGCTTCTCGCTCGGTTTCGACCTGGACGGCATGCGTGACCTCTTCGGCAAGATGAGGAGAAGAAGATAAAGGCCCCTCTCCTAACCTCCCCCAAAGGGGAGGACTTCAATGGTCAATGGTCAATATTCTATGTTCAGTAAGATAAGGGTTGGTTTTGGTTATGACGTCCATCAACTTGTGGAGGGACGTGAGTTGTGGTTGGGCGGAATACGTTTCGAGCATTCGCTCGGTCTGCTTGGGCACAGCGATGCCGACGTCCTGATACATGCCATCTGCGATGCCTTGCTGGGTGCTGCCAATATGAGGGACATCGGCTATCATTTCCCCGACAACAGCGAGGCTTTCCACAACATTGACAGTAAGGTACTGCTGCGTAAGACGATTGAACTTATCGCTACTAAGGGCTACCATGTCGGCAACATTGATGCGACGGTTTGTGCTGAGCGCCCGAAGTTGAAGGCACGCATTCCCGAGATGCAGCAATGCCTTGCCGAGGTGATGGGCATTGATGTGGACGACATTTCCATCAAGGCTACGACAACCGAGAAGTTAGGCTTTACGGGTCGCGAGGAAGGCATATCGGCCTATGCCACCGTACTTATTGAGCGCATCTGACCGAGGGCAAAAGCGCCCGCTACTTTCCTGACAACCAAAAAGTTAGCATTGCATTAAGCTCTCCTGTCTTCCGGCAGGGGAAACGCAGGCAGCTGCGTCGGGCTTCGCAGCTGCCTGCATTTTTTGTGCCTGTTATTGAGCCTCAAAAGTCAGGCTATAAGGGGCGTCTGACTTGGCTGTTCCGAGCTGTTTGTTGGGCTTGTCGGACATCTGCAACTGAAGCATCCCGCCAGCCGTCAACTCACTGTAAGTGATATAATTGCGCGAGAGGGCCTTACCATTCAGGCTGCGGCTGTCAACATAGACATTGTCCCTGGAATTGTCATTTGCTTCGATGACAAACTGCTTGCCGTCCTCCATCGTGATGGTTGCCCTTCGGAAAATCGGACTGCCGAGCACATATTGGTCGGTGCCGGGAGTAACTGCGTACAGCCCCAGAGCAGAAAGGACATACCACGACGACATGCCGCCTTGGTCCTCGTCGCCAGGGAAACCGTCGGGCGTGCTGTGGTAAAGTCGGTCCATAATCTGCCTGACCCAGTACTGGGTCTTCCATGGCTGACCGGCGTAGCTGTAGAGGTAAGGCATGTGCTGAATGGGTTGATTGCCATGGGCGTACTGTCCCATGCCAGCTATTTCCATCTCAGTCATCTCGTGAATCTTGCCGCCGTACCAGCCGGGCTTAACCGTGCTGGGCTGCGAAAAGACGCTATCCATCTTCTGCACAAAGGCTTCGTCGGAGCCGAAGAGGTCGATGAGCCCCTGCACATCGTGGAAGACGCTCCAGATGTAATGCCAGGCATTGCCCTCGGTATAAGGTCCGCCCCACACGAGAGGGTCGAAAGGTTCCACGCTCCACTTGCCGTCCTTGCCTCTTCCCCTGAAGAACTTGGTCTCAGCGTCCCAGAGGTTCAGGTAGTTATGGAGTACTCTTTCGAATATCTTCTCGTAGAAAGTGTTGCCACAACTGCGGGCAAGTTTCCATGCGCACCAATCGTCGTAGGCATACTCCAGCGTTTGTGTTACGCTGCCGTGAGACTCTGGGAAGGCGACGTAGCCCAGCTGCCAGTACTCCTTCCACCCGCCTCGTCCATTTGCTCCGCCAAAAGGTCCCTTGTTCATCGCCTCGTGAGCATAAGCAGCCAACGCGGAGTCGGGGTCGAAAGAGCGTATCCCCTTTGCCCACGCATCAGCCAGGAGCGAGATGCTATGGTTGCCGCACATGCCTCCAGTCTCGCCCGGGCACGACCACGCTGGCAACCATCCCAACTGTTTCTGCGCATCAAGGAGGGCCTGCATGTAGCGTCCCTGCTGCGTGGGATGCAGGATATTCGTCAGGGGGAACTGGCTTCGGAAGGTGTCCCAAAAACCGTTGTCGGTCAGCATATACCCATCGTGAATCTTTCCGTCATAGGGACTATAGTAATAGGGAGTGTGGCCTTCCGCCTTATACTCATAGAAGTGGCGGGAGAAGAGGTTAGCGCGGAAGAGGCAACTATAGAATGTGCGCAACTGCTCCTCGCTGCCGCCTTCCACCCGGACGCGGTTCAGCAGGGCATTCCACGTCTCGAAGCCTCGCTTCTTAGTCTGTTCGAGGTTTTTGTCCGCACCAAGTTCCGAGCGCCAATTCTGCCAGGCTTGTTCCTCGCTGATATAGCTTGAAGCAGCCCGAGCTTGCACCTTACTGCCCGGACGGAACTTGAGGTAACATCCATAACGCTTGCCCTTGCCGTCCTTTTCATGCGGGAAAGTCTGCTTGTTCTCCCCCTCCCATGTGCCGTAATCGAGTATCGGCTGGTCGAACTGAACGACAAAGAAGCAGCGGAAGTTCTCGCTGTGATTGACGAAGCGGTGGTTGTTGACCCAGCCCGTCACCTGCCGCTTTGCCTGATCAACATGTATTTCCGAATCGGCGATATAGCCGTCGATGACCAAGTAAGCGTCCTGTTTCTTCGGATAGGAAAAGCGAAGATGGACGCCTCGCTCTGTAGGAGCCATCTCTGTACAAATGCCATTGTCGAAGGTGACGCTGTAGTAGTGCGGCTGTCCGACCTCCTTGCAATGGCAGAAACGCGCGCCGCGTTTGTCCGGATCGACTTCCAGGTTGCCCGTCTCAGGGAAGAAAGAATAGACGGCATAGTCGCTTACCCAGGGCGAAGGCTGGTGCGACTGACCGAATCCCCTGATTTGGTCAGTCGCATAGAGGTATTTGAAGCCGTCGCCGTTCTTGCCCGTCTGGGGCGTCCACATATGCTGGGCATACGGCATAGCCGTGGCCGGGAAGGTATTGCCGTGCGACAGGCCGAAGTTCGACAGCGTGCCTTGCAGCGTATTCACATAGCGAACCAAATCCGGCTGGCTGGCCGCGCCGGCCGACAAGGCACAGAGCAGAAGCCCACAGAAAAGGGAGGACGGTTTCATGTCACTACTTCATCAGGACCTTCTTGCCGCCCTTGACGACGATGCCCTTGTAGTCCTTGCCAACATGCTGGCCGGCAAGATTGTAAGCGCCCTTGTCCGTCAATGCCGAGTCTGAGATGGACTGTATGCCAGTCTCCGTGTCATAGTAGAACTTGAACTTCATTCCTTCCTGGCTATTCGTCAGGTAGAAGTACTCGTTATCCGCTATAACCCGATACATAAACTCAAGGACATAATCCTTTCCGTAAGTCAATTCGGGGAATTGAAGGCTTGAATGTTCAATGTAGTAACGGAACTGGTTGTTGTCACCTTCTATGTACCCATCTGGGCGGAAAGCCATCCACTTACCATCTTGGCCCTCCTCATAGAGTTTGAATAGCAGACAGACATCTTGTATCTGCACGCCTTTGTTGGACTGGAATGCAAGTGAGTATCCTTCAAGCATGAGGGAATAGATGTCATGGATGCCTTGTTCATTGGTTAGTGTGTTGCCATTGCGGTCGAAAGCAAAGGTACACAGTTCGTCGTTTATAACCAAGCTTAGGGTTGCGGCATCGTTATCGGCGAACCTTATCTTCCAGTTCGGGTCTCCACCACCACTGCCTGTCGTGAATGTCACTCTGTAGTTGTTATTCACGCTACCATTGTTGTACTTATAGTTATTGCCAGCCTCATCGCCGCCATCAACAAAGAATTCGATGGTCTTAGTCAGGTTCATGCCAAGCCAGCTAAAGTCTATGAGCTCCACTCCTTCTCCATAATCGAGCACCCAATGGCCGCCACCCTGATTGTCAAGAGGCTCCCATTTCCATGCTTCAGTATCGTGTTGCCAGCCATCTTCCGTATCGAAGATGGTTGAGCAGAAGCCCATATAAGTAAGCGACTCATCGGTCTCGACCTCAACACGCAAGAGTTTCACGGACGATACCTGTCCCGGGATGGTCATGTTCTGCCAGCCACTTTCGGGGAAGTCCTCAGTAATAACCTGTCCGTCACAATCGACAGTGAGCTTGAAGCTCTTGATGGGGTTGTTGCTCGAACTGCCTCCTTCGCCACATGTGAAGCTTATTTTATAGTTTGGACCTCCATTGCAGAAGAAGGCGTAACCGCCTGCTTCCGTTCCGCAGGCAAGGAAGAAGTCGAGGGTCCTTGTTTCGTGATTCTGAATCCAATCGCCCTCTACGAGTTCCATGCCGTCGCCCATGTTAAGCTCCCAATGCCCATTACCATAGTTATCGAGAATGTAATTTGGCCATGTAGTGCCTTGCACCGGGCCTTCATTTGTATTGTAAGTTGTAGCGGCAAGGCCTACAGATGTAATCGACATGTCGGTCTCGACCTCGGCCTTCACAATCTTTAAGGATGAAACCTCGCCCGTCAAGAACAACTCTTCCCAGCCCTCGGACGGGAAATATATTTCGAAGGGCGCACCGCCATTCTGACTGATGGTCAACTTAAAACTCTTGACACTGCTTCCCTGCCATTCGTCGGCAACGTAGAAGTAGAACTTGCTGTCTTCCGCATCCTTGCCCAAGAAGAAATACTCCCCGTCTGCAATGACCTGGTAGAATGCCTCGAACACATAGTTCTTGCCTGGCTCCAACATGTTTGTCAAATCAAAATTCAAATTGTCGGAATAGCAGTACATCGTGTTATTGTCCGGACTGTAGTAATTGAAAGCATCTACCCGATTCCAGCCCCCTTCGTACTCCTTCCCTACTTCATAGATTTTGTACTGGAGACTTACATCGAATTTCCCTATGCTCTCATCGTGAGTGAACTGGACAGCGAATCGTTCGAGAGAAAACGAACTGACTTGCCCTAACTTCGCGTCAGATGTACGACTTCCATCAGCGTTGAAAAAATAGGATTGCTGCTCGTCGTTGACAATGAGACTCAATTCTGCCGTTGACATCGGGAGGAAAGTAATCTTGTCGCTCGAACCGCCTCCTGCACCGCATGTAAACGTGACGGTATAGTTCCAACCCTCGTTGTCGTAGAAGATGTCCTCGCCAGAACTTGTTCTAAGGGCAAGGAAGAAGTCTAAGGTCTTTGTTTCGTGATTCTGAATCCAATCGCTCTCTATGAGTTCCATGCCGTCGCCCATGTTAAGTTCCCAATGGCCATCTCCGCAGTAATCCAGTTGATAACCTTCCCATGTGGTGCCTGGATCTTGGCCTACAGCCGTGTCGTAAATTGTCGAGGCAAAGTTCACGGAAGTAATCGTATCGTCGGTATCGGCCTTGACTTTCAAGAGCTTTAAGGATGACACCTCATCTTGCAGACTCATTGCATTCCACCCATTAGACGGGATATTCACATCGAAAGGCTTGCCGCCATTCTGACTGATGGTCAACTTCACATTTCTTACTGTGCCTCCCTGCCCGCCATCTACAATGGAGAAGCGGAACTTGCTGCTTTCCTTATTCTTTCCCAAGAAGAAGTACTCCCCGTCAACTACGACCTGATAATTCACCTCGAGGACATAGTCCTTGTTGGGTTCCAGGCCGTTTGTCACGTCAAGTCCCATCATGTCGGTATAGAAAAACATCGTGTTGCTGCCCTGGTCGTAGAACTGCGGAGCATCTATTCGGCTCCAGCCACCATCCGGCTCTTGTCCCTCTTCATAGATTCTGTACTGAAGACTCACGTCGTTTGTCTTCACACCATCATTATAACGGAACCAAAGAGCGAACTGATCGATGGCGAGCGAACTGATTTGTCCCAGTTGATCCTCAGGTGTGCGACTTCCATCACCGTTGAAAGAGTAGCTCCGGCCCTCGCCACCAACGTTCAGAAGCAAGTCTGCAGTAGATTCTTCGAGGAACTTAATCTTCCAATCAGCTCCTTCGCCCGTGGAGAAAGTCACTTTGTAGTTCGCTCCTCCATTGTTGTAGAAGAACTGATTGCCCGAGACATTATTAGCCTGGACATAGAACTCGAAGGTCTTCGTCTTGTTCGCATTCAGCCAATCCGCCTCGACGAGGTCAATGCCTTCGCCCAAGTCAAGTTCCCACTTTCCGTTTCTCTTGTAGTCGAGAGGCATGGCGCGCCACTCGTTGCTGTCTGAGGGACCACCCTGCGAAGTGTTGTACATCGCGCCTTGAAAAATGACGCTCTGCATCGACCCAGATGTCTGAACTTCCACTTTGCTGATAACTAACGAAGTGGTTTGCTCGCTAAGGACGAGTTCTTCCCATCCCGAAGAAGGGAATTCTTGTGTAAAAGCCGGACCGCCGTTATGGCTGATAGTCAGCTTCAAACTCGTGATTTCATCAGCCTTTGCACTCCATGCGAATGCAAATAGTGCCATGAGAAGTGTGAGTAATCTTGCTTTCATAATGCTTTTTACCATTAAAATGTTTATCTGTTACCTTATAAGACCTCCTCTTTTGATAAGGATATAGAAGAAACTTTCTCGCAACAAAGATACGATTAATTTATTTACATACAACATTTAGCATAGGAAAATTACAGATAAACCATGCTTTTCGTCTCTCCCAAACAAGATGCATATAAAAACAATGCGTGCCAAGTCTTTCAACTTGGCACGCTAACTTGAGCAACTTAGCACGCCAACTTCGATGAGTTGGCACGTTAACTTCGATGAGTTGGCGTGCCAACTTTTTCGGGGCAACATGCCGACACGAAAAAACAGAACAGGAGGGCCTTATTCCCCTACTTGATGTTGGGCTCCTCGAGGCCCAGTCCCTTCTTCTTATCGACAACCTTCAGGACGAAACCAAGCAGGAGGGCTGCTACGCCGAGGCTGGCCAGCATAACCAACGGAGCGGTATAGTTGAACTGCGTCGGGTCGGTGACGCCGGGATTTGTCTTGTCCAAGACCTTACCGATAAGCAAAGGGAAGAGCCAAAGACCTATGTTCTGAATCCAGAAGATGAGTGCGTAAGCAGAGCCGATAACCTTGGCATCTACCAGTTTAGGCACGCTTGGCCACAACGATGCGGGCACTAGAGAGAACGAGGAACCCAGCACAAGAATGGTGATGTAGGCTATCGCGATACCTCCGACGGCTGAACCCTCGAACAACGGCAGCACGAAGGCAAAGGTCAGATGGCAGAAGATGAGGAGCAACGAGCCCAGTATCAGCATCGTGGCTGCCTTGCCTTTATGGTCAACATAACTGCCCAAAATAGGCGTGATAAGCACGGCCAGGAGCGGGAACACCGCAAAGATGCTTTCAGCACTCTGTCGCATGTAACCCATATAGCAGTAAGTCACGAGGGCGAGGATGCTGACGCAAAGCAGGCCGTACTTAGCGCCGGCCTTATTCTGGAAGTTGCTGGCGAAGCCGGTTGCCGCAACAAAGAGCATGATGATGTACTGAACGATGGTCACATCAGGCTTTGCCCAGAACGAATTAGCATCGGGTGCTACGAGTGTGAGGTTGCATTGGAGCATGTTCACGGCGTACTTCTGGAAGGGGAAAATTGCGCTGTAGTAGAGCACGCAAAGCAGGGCAACAAGCCAGAAGCCACTCGAGGTCAGGATCTGTCCCAAGTCGCTAATCTTGAAGGGGTCGTCCTTCTCCTCTGCCTCGCCTGTCTGCGCATCGAGTTTCCTATCCATTACAAAGTAAACGATGCTCATGATGAGGGCAATGCACATCAGCACTACGCCAAAAGCAACCGAGCGAGAAACGCTGACCTGACCGCCCAAACGAGCGAAGAAGGGCGAGAAAATCATGCAAGTTGCCACGCCAAGACGAGCCAAAGCCATCTCCGAACCCATTGCCAAGGCCATCTCTCTGCCCTTGAACCACTTGACGATACCACGACTTACGGTAATGCCGGCCATCTCCACGCCACAGCCAAATATCATGAAACCGCAGGCGGCAAACTTAGCAGAGGCAGGCATCCCTTCGTAGAAAGGCGACACACCTAGTTCATCGAACACGGGGATGTAGTTCAGATGATTGGTGAACCAAGTCTCCAAACCACTTCCTGCGAAGCTCTCATCCACGGCGTACCACTTGATGCAGGCGCCGATGAGCATCACAACGGCAGAAAGAACCATCGTGAAACGCACGCCCATCTTGTCGAGAATGATGCCCGCGAAGATGAGGAAGAAAGCAAAAACATTCAGGAACACCTCGGAGCCTTGCATCGTTCCGAAGGCTGTGCTGTCCCATCCACGAGTCTCCTGCATCAAATCCTTGATGGGAGAAAGGATGTCCATGAAGATGTAACTGCAAAACATGGCCAGAGCCAAGAGCAGAAGAGCCGTCCAGCGCATGCCGGCGCTGTCGCGTAAAGTCTTTTGAATTGCTTGCGTCATAACCTTTTTTTCTTATTGTCTTATTGTCTTTTTTTCCTTTTATCCTACTTCTTCAGCCACTTGTCGAGCCATGCGAAATAAGTCCGCTGCCAGAGGATTCCGTTTTGTGGTTTGAGCACCCAATGGTTCTCATCGGGGAAGATGAGCAGCTGGGCCTCGATGCCTCGCATGCGAGCAGCGTTGAAGGCACTCATGCCTTGGGTGGCGTTGATGCGGTAATCCTTCTCGCCATGTATGCAGAGGATGGGCGTGTCCCACTTGTCAACAAAGCGATGCGGACTGTTCTCGTAGGTCTTTCGGGCGCGTGCAGTCTGGTCTTTGTTCCAGTAAGCATCGTCATACTCCCAGTTGGAGAACCAGTTTTCCTCAGTCTCGGTGTACATTGCCTCGAGGTTGAAGGCTCCGTCATGTGCGATGAAACACTTGAAGCGGCCTTCGTGATGCCCTGCCAGATAGTAAACCGAGAAGCCACCGAACGAGGCTCCGACGGCACCGAGGCGGT
>Ga0247610_10003352_pt1 | contig 17655 bp, 13 predicted proteins | sample 174DNAGHGhighgp2_FD_193483 | JGI IMG/M metagenome (GOLD analysis project Ga0247610, IMG submission 193483) | Sheep rumen microbial communities from Palmerston North, Manawatu-Wanganui, New Zealand - 1742 DNA GHGhigh gp2 | ecosystem: Host-associated > Mammals > Digestive system > Stomach > Rumen... | reverse complement strand
CTGGCACTTCGAGAGTTTCTATTCGCTGCATGCCTTCATAATGTATGGGAGAGGTGAAGTACTTCGTTCTCAGGATTTCCACCACCCGATCTGTCATCTGCATAATATTGCCTTCTACTACATCCTGCGTAATCAGGTCTGCCTCATCCTTTCTAAATCGGCCAATCCTGAACTCCACACATGTAAAATACCGCATAGGATTCTTGGCAAAAAGTAGCAATGCAGCATTCTTTAATTTGCCGTCTTCACTGATCAAGTGCAGGTTTTCCAGAACTGACCGTGTGGAAGCATCCGCCTCTTCCTCATTAATGCGACCAGCCTTGATGCCTTTACGTAAGAAATAATCTATTGCACTCCGATCCAAGTCATCAATAGTGGCAAATTCATTGGTAATTTCATCCCACGAGCGTCCCATCTTCTTCAAGATGAATTGTTGAAGTGCTGGTCCACGAAGTTCCTGCATGGTGCTACCTGAACGATAGTAATACTTACCTTTGTAGTTGATGGGGATATTACAGGGTTCAATCTCCACTTCGATATATTCCAAGCCACCCTGTTCATACAAGTTCACATCCACCACAATACCCATCGTCGTGACAATCTTATTGGGGATGTCTTCCATCAGCCTATCTACATTTTCGAGGCCAACAATCTCATGATCATCATTCACGCCAAAATACATCACTGCCCCCTGTGCATTTGCAAATCCGCAAATCCACGCTAAATATTTATCATGCCAACTCTCCTTATATTCAATATTCTGGCATTCCTTTGGTTTCATTTTTACCATATCCTATTTCCTTTCGTTTGCAAAGTTACAACTATTATGTTTCATTTTACTTATCGTAGTACGCAAAAAATTATAAATTAACTCCATCTTTTAATTAAGTCAACACACATCCCAATACACCGATATATACCATAATAGATGGTTATCGGAAGTAATATAAAAGCAAAAAAACAATTATTAAATGATCCGTCACGTTTTATATAATCAAAATAACAAAAAAGCCATGCAATTAATCCAACACCAAATCCCCATCCTATGGCAGTCCATACCTCATCATTACGATTGATACTATAATGTAAAAATATGATTATAGTAAGGATATGTAATAATAACGCAGATTGCCATTTTGTAGAATTCATATTTTGAGGGTGGTCTGTAGACTCCCTTGGAGTAGTTATATTACCAACATATTGTTGTGATTGTTTATCCGAAATGGTTCTAATGTTTGCATTGTTTTCTCTAGATTTCCCCAATCCTATATACGCTAATTCTATTATTTCAGATTCTCTCGCAAGTATGTCGTTGATCTCTTTATTTTGAAGTTTAATCGCCGTTATTAACTTATTTACAGGAGAGAACTGCCCCTTTGTTATGTGGAAAGTCTTATTTTTACAAGCCTCTTCAAATAATGATTTATAATTAGTCGTTGTTTCAATGACAGAAGGAATATCATTGAAAACAATGGATTTGTGAATATCAATATAGTCATTCTTAGAAAACAACAATCTATCTTCTGCACCATATTTTGCCAAATAGTTTTTATTGACATACACGACGCATAAAGACAACAAAATAGAAAGTATTGAAAAATCATCAATATGTTCATCAAAGAGTTTCTCATCCCTCTGTGAATGACAAAAATCAGGAGAACCTATTTCACGAGACTTTTGCCCTTTCATAGCAGGAACAAACATACCATCATAATCAACAAGGACAAGATCCCTATCACTTTTAACAAGAATATTATCTGGCTTCAAGTCTCCATGAGCAAACGTTTGGGAAACAAGCCATTCTACAAGTTGATAGAAATTCTCAAGTAAAGTCTCAATTATATCTTTATTTTCTATATTCTCACGCAGATATTTGTCAAGTGTCTTGCCTTCCACCCAGTCCATCAGCAGTACAGGGAACTCCGTTTCTGTAGTCTGATCAGTATCCACAAACAGTTCCTTATCCAAATATCGGATGGAGAGAATATAAGGTGACGAGACATTTTCCAGTTCCTTTGCAATCTCGCGATAAGCCTCAGCCCGTCCTTCCTGCTCCTTTGTAAAACACTTCACAGCATAGATCTTTTCACTCCGCTCATCCTTCATCTTAAAAACTACAGCGAAGTTTCCACTTGTCATCATAGGTTGTCCATCATCACCTAATACTGGCCTCAGATAACTCAACTGCTCGAAGTTATCCTCTGCCGACTTGATGGCCTCAATATATTCTGATATTAATGGATAGTTCATATCTTTCTTTACTTAATCACATTAATCAATTAATAAACTCTAACCCCTTACATATTTGCTTATCGAAGTCTTCCTGCGCTACAAAAGACAAACTTCCATCTTCGCTCATTTCTGTAGAATGATTAACAACATGCAATTCTGCCTTCATTCCACTCTTAATTAGATAACAAAGAGAAGCAACAGAGAATTTTAGTTTCTTATCAACGGCTTCTGGTTTTAATACGATATTAAAGCCTTCTCCACCAGCTGCCACAGATGGGTATATTATTCCATCAGAATTACATGTACTATTGTTTATATATAAAAGATAGTATATGAAGTTCGCGATTTTGAAATAATCGAGGCTCTCTGTGGCTTCCTTGGCGATTTCGTTCGACATATATTCCACTAAGTCCAATGCATTCTTATTAATATTAGTCTTTTTTTTCAATTCGTTCCATTCATTCTTGATTTGTTCAATAGCAGCAATAGTCTTCTCATAATTATTCGAGAATGGTAATGCAAGTAATTCTAGTTCCTCTATAATATCCCATCTTGAGCAAGTTGCCCGCTGAATTCCTATGCTTTCTGTATCCTTAATAAAATCCGACGTCTCTAACAATGTGATATATCGTGGCAATGGAGCATCTTTATCACCTGAGAAAGAACAACAATAGAACATGGAATGGTATGGCAAATTTGCTCGACCATAGTTATAACAGCAATGGACTGGAGGGTAGGACAAATCAAAAACATTAGAAAAGTCCTTGTCTTTATCATTTATTCTTTGACGAATTACATAAGCCCCCGCCTCAATATTAATTCTTATCATTGGGAGTTTTTCCCCTTCGAAAGAATTAAATATCGAATATAATTCATTCGTATTGTCCTCTGAGTTGGATATTTTATCCAATTTTAGTTTTACACTCTCATTCATATTGTGCATATTTGTTACAAAGAGGGCAGGCAGGAAAGCCTGCCCCAAAGCAAGCCATTAGAGCAAGGCGATAAGCCCAAATGCGATTGTTGTTGCCAATGTTGCAATTCCGATAGCAGTCTGTATATACGATTGAGCAAGCTGTTTCTTGCAAATCTATAACGACTATTTCTCGTACTCTGTCAGACTTTGCATTTCTGCTTCGTTTGATTGACTTGGCTTCGTATTACCAAGTACAATCTAACAATTCAAATTGATGTTCAATAACATAATCATCATGTTTTTAATTATACAATGGTGCGTCCGTACCATTTTACGTCCACACAGACACTTTGCAGACGCCTTTGGCGGCAACCTACTCTCCCACATTTTCTTGTAGTACCATGGGCTCAAGAGACATTTAACTTCTCTGTTCGGAATGGGAAGAGGTTATTGTCCTCGATATAACCACCGTGCAGATTTCTAATTTCACTCATTTCTCTATTATATATTCAGGACTTATATCTGAAAGCCCATCTTCATCAAGCATCGTTCTAATATGTCTTTTGCATGAGGCGATTAATTCGGCCTCATCACATTTTACATCTTTACTCACTTCACTTTTGTAAATGTTGCCTTTTACTTCTGCTTTAACCCGAATAATTTTTTTCTCCATAACTTCATTTAAAAAGGTAAAATACATTCTCGATCATTTAATATATTATGCTTGTTAATATAATCTATCGCTTGTGATCCATTTGAGATAAAAGTACCAACTAACCCTAATCTAACGAATAAAACATATGATAATTCAACAATATCATCTATATTCATTACATTACACTCAGTGATAAATGAAGATTCTATTCCACTATGGGAATAAGTACATTCTACATAATTACCTTTCTGTACAAATTTTACGCTCAAATTATTATTTATTTCAAAAGGAATCCATTGGGGCTTTATTATCTCACTATCAGAGCACTCATCGCCAATTAAACAATTAATTATTGCAAGATAATAATAATAGGGATCTTTCACTACCTGCATGAATAGTTCTTTGATTTTTCTCTTTGCAGATTCTTTTGACATTGGATATGGAATTGAATTCATTTCCTTATGGGGCATCTCTGAGAATGGAACTGAATCATCTTTAATACATCTTAGACTTAGACAAAATTCTTCAGAACACAATCTATATTCGATTCCATATTCGTCATAACACATAGTTCGATTAATATAGTATCTACCATCGAGATAAGTGTTATTATAAGCATCACGAATAAATAGCTCTGAGTTAGACCACCATTTTGTGGCTATGTTCAGTCGATCAAATCCCCCGTGTTCATATCTCCATCCACCAAGAGATGCATTGAATCCATACTCTTCAGTTTTATTATTTATTAGATTACATGGTTTTGTTACTCTATGTGAACCAGGATCCCCCCTATAATAGTAAAGTCCAATATCAAAAGACATACCTTCTTCTGAGAAATCGGGCAGTCCCAAATATTTATCAAGTTCCTTCCATTCAACATCGCTAGGAATATGCCAACCAACAGGACAAGCTTCTTGAGCGGCAAGCATATTGTATAACACGCCAAAATCCTTATAGTTTTGAGTTTCTTTTGCTTCACTAACATCATTTCCTAGATAATCATACACATAATAGCCTTTTCCTATCCGTGGCAGATATCGGAGATTTTCTGCCAACCATATTTGATTACCTATTTTGATGGTTTTATATGTATACCCATCCCTTGGATCTGTATAATAACCATAATTACTATTATTATCTTTCGGTTCTTGAATATCGAGCAATCTATGTGATATATCAAAGAATGATTTATTAGCAGTACAAATTAAGAAACTACCCAATAACTTATAATAATCTGTATCACCTGACAAATTACATAATACTTTTACTATCTTAGAATTTGCAATATCTAAATAATCACTTGTGGCTAACAATAATCCGCTATCATTGTTAACTTCATACAACAAATCAGTATTTATTGAAATTGCTTTCAGTGATAAAGACATGCAAATAAGTGGGAAATCATCAATATGATCATCGAAATCATCTTCAGTTCGCAATGGATGACGGAAATCGGGAGAGCCAAGCTCACGTGCCTTTTGACCCCTCATGGCTGGCACATACATACCATCATAATCGACTAGGACGAGGGTTCCGTCTTTGCGAACTAAGATGTTGTCTGGTTTCAGGTCACCATGAGCAAAGGGCTGAGGAATAAGCCATTGAGCTAATTGGCTAAAACGATAAGCCAACATCTCGAGGGCATACTTGTCATCAAGATTCTCACGCAGATATTTGTCAAGTGTCTTGCCTTCTACCCAATCCATCAACAGTACAGGGAACTCTGTTTCTGTTGTCTGGTCTGTATCCACAAACAATTCCTTATCCAAATATCGGATGGAGAGAATATAAGGTGACGAGACCTTTTCTAGTTCCTTTGCAATCTCACGATAAGCCTCAGCCCGTCCTTCCTGTTCCTTGGTAAAACATTTCACAGCATAGAACTTTCCATTCTGCTCGTCTTTCATCTTAAAGACCACAGCAAGGTTTCCGCTTGTCATCGATGGCAATCCATCATCACCCAATACTGGCCGTAGATAACTCAATTCCTCGAAGTTATCCTCAGCCGATTTGATGGCCTCAATATATTCTGATATCAACGGATAGTTCATGTCTATGATTTTCTATCTTTTGCTTATACCTCTTTTAGCTTAAAAGCATAATTGGGGATTAGTCGTTTAAACTTGTCAAGAGTACCTTTGGGTACAAGTATTGATTGCAATAAAATGCACCCCCAAAAAATGTCTTGTCCTATATTATCTACAGAAGAAGGTATTATTAAAGTGCGTAAGGACGAACAATAGTAAAAGGCATGCTCACCAATAGTTGTTACGCTTTCGGGAATCTCATAGTGTTGAATGTCACTATACAATGCGATTAGATGCTTTTTTCCGTTATTATATAGAGCATTATTATCTATCTCAAAAAGCGACGAATTACAGATAATATTTGTAATTCCAGTCCCGGCGATTGGATTTACACCTATTTCTTCTACTTTTTCTGGAATTGAAAAGGATTTTAGAGACTCACATCCAAAAAACGCACTATCTCCGATTTTTGTTATACTTGGTGGTAATATAATTGATTCTAGCGAAGAGCAATTCTGAAAAGCTTCATCTCCAATTTCTTTTATTCTTTCTGGTACGAATACTTTCTTCAGTGCATAGCAATTACAAAAAGACCTGTTGCTTATTATTTTAATATTTTGAGGAATCGTGACAGCTTGTAGTAATTTACAATTCATAAATGCGCTATCGCCAATAGCCTTTACGCTGTTGGGGATAATTATTTCTTCTAATTCAGTACAATAAAAGAATGCTTTATCACTCACGACAACAGTTTTTCCCCTTATTGAGTACGATTTTAAGTTTTCTGGTGCCTTCAATAATTTCTTTGTGTCTTTACTATATAATACTTTATATTCGTCTTCCCAACTATCTTCCAAGTCTGTATCAGAAGTTAAAGTAGATAAATCTTCTTCTACAAAAAAAGATGGGACTTCTGGTTCTGGTAGCTCAAATAGTGAGAACGACTCCCTACTTAAACACTTTCTTGCATAACAGAGATAAAATAGTGACAGATATGTCAATATATCCTTGTCCTCAATTAAAGAATTTAATGCATCAATAACCTTGCTCTCTGTCAGTTTACAATAATCTCTCTCTGAAAATAAGAGTCTCCCATCACCGCCGTATTCTTCCAAAAGCCTTGGGTCGTATGAAATAGCTAACAATGATAGTAGAATGGACGAGAGAGGGAAATCATCAATGTGCTCATCAAAATCATCTTCAGTTCTAAGAGGATGCCTAAAATCGGGACTTCCTAACTCACGAGCTTTTTGTCCCTTCATGGCAGGTACATACATGCCATCGTAATCAACCAACACTAGAGAGCCATCATCTTTGACGAGAATATTGTCCGGTTTCAAGTCGCCATGCGCGAAAGGTTGCATCATTAGCCATATTGCTAAGTTACTGAACTGATAAGCAAGAAAACTCAGTTCATAACCATTAATGAGTAGTTCCGCAACAATTTCTCCTGATGCATATATTTCATCTCTGCTTTCTGCTCTTAAATACCCATAAACATACTTCTGCAGATATTTATCCAGTGTTGTCCCTTCCACCCAATCCATTAAAATAACGGGGAACTCTGTGTTGCTCGTATTTTTTGAGTCTACGAATAGCTCTTTATCTATATATTTTATAGGTGTTAGATAGTCGCTGTTAACATTAGATAATTCTTCAGTAATTAACCTATATGCTTCAGCTCGACCTTCCTGTTCTTTTAGAAAACACTTAACTGCATAAAACTTTCCACTTCCCTCATCCCTCATCTTGAATACAACGGCGAAATTACCACTTGACATGACTGGATTACCATCTTTGTCCAAAACTGGCCGAAGATGTTTTAGCTGCTCAAAGTTGTCTTCCGCTGCTATGATAGACTCAATATATTCAGAAATAAGTGGATAGTCCATATCATTATTCCTTTTTATTGTAAAGATAGCTTTATTCTTGCATCCTGCATCATAATCCGATTCCACAAGCCTTGTGAAAACATTAATTTACTGATCCCGGATATAATTACTGTCCTGATTTTGAATAATTGTTTATCTCATTGGATCCAACTGCGTCCTCAAATGATATATTTATACCACAAAAATCAGCAACAACTTCATATATTGCTGTTTCATTTGTGTTAATATCCTCATCAACAATAATCATTTTACTCATTATTGTGGCAAAATACTTCTTTTGCTCATCAGTTAGCAGCCTAACTTGCGAGAGAGCAATAAGTGAGTTTTTAGCTTTTACAACTTTATGGTCCTTGTTTGTGAGCCCAAACTCTTTTTTTAATTGCTCAAAGAAAAAAGTCTCTCGTACATCAATAATACCATCGGCATGTATGATGTCTAATAAAATTCGCATCATTGCGATTTTTTGTTGATATGTTAATTCCATAATTATAATATTTTTACTTTTTTATTCTCCAATCTTCCTTAGAATTAATTAGTCGCTTGTATTCTTCCGGTGTATAGACTATTTTAACAGATCCCTTTGCTGTTGAAGGTTTCCCTTTAGCTGTATACTTTTGCATAGTAAGAGGGAAAGAAAGCAATTTCCTGTTTTCATCCTCCATTTCATCCATAACATCAGAACCAAATAGAGACGGGGACTCAACAACTCCTTTATTTATCCTCTTTTCAGATGGAACAGGTTCGTGAACAATATTTGGAACATCTTCGCGAAATGGATGTTTATACGAAGATTGCTCTTGTTTCTGAAAGGGTGAATAAGATCCATCATAGGGGTAAGAAGATTTGCCATAAGGGGTATATGATGTTTTTTTCTTCTTTTTACCCTGACCGCGAGAGAATTCACTCCTCATCATTCTTTCGCGTTCACGCTCATCTTCCATTTGTTGCATTTCACGCTTAGCTTTTTCTTTCTCATACTCTTTTTGCATTTTAATTCTCTGCATTTCTGCTTGAGATTTATAGATGGGAAGAGGAAGATTTTCATATAAACACGAGTACGTTTTATCGTGAGTCAATGCTATTCCAATCATATATGCAGCCAGAGTAAAGGATTGTCCAAATGACACTTTACAGCGTTCAACAAACTCGTGATCATAAGTAAATTCATCAGAGAAGCGTTCTCTCATTACCAGATAATTAATAGCAACGCTGATAAAATCAATTTCTGGGACAAATTCTAAAATCTTCATAAGGAAGCCTGATGCTCGCTCATCTTGACGCAAACGATCATTTATTTCATTTGATCTTAAACTTAAACCACTATAAGAATCAAGAATTTTGTATATGGAAGTCCCTTCTACTTCATAATCTTCCACCTCACGTTTGGCCATAAAATTACATATAATATGAACAATATCCATATAAAACCCAAGGGTATCTTTTGGATAATATGAGTGTCTTTCATACATCATAAGATAGACCCAAATAGATTTATTTCCAGAAGGTCTCCTGTTGTCGTAAACATCAGAAAGCATTTCTTCAACCATATTGTCATCCACGAAAGATTTACATGATTGTAGATTCTCTAGTTTGAAAACAGAGAAAACATTTCTAACTCCCTGCATAGAACTTGAAAATAGTAATCGTTTCTGAATTAGGCTAACCGCATCGTCCCATATTGGAACTTCTATTCGAATATGTTCATCAAAAGAAGTCTCAAATTCCCTTTTTGCGTCATCGTTAAGTGGAAAAACATGTTTGACTTCTTCTATTGAGACAAGACTCTGATTGTTGTCTTTTTCATTTTTTTCAAAGTGAAGCAGAAGATATGCAAAAGGACTTTCAAAAGAGTTGACTTCTGAAAATAATTCGTCAAAAATATCAGACCTTTTACTTAAGTCAAAGACATTACCTTCGAAAGGTACAATTCTATCTTTATTAAGATAGTAAAAACCATATTTATAGAGGTCTATAAAGTCACCTCGTTTCATTAAAGCTATATAATTCATCGTTAGATACCAAATATGTTGTTACTATTTGCTTTTATGTTTTGACCATTTAATGCATCATGTATGTTGATTTTGCTACATTCTCCTGCAAAATTAGACAAATATGCAGAACGAGTTCCTGAATATGTGAGATATAAGTTCTTTCGGCTCCGTGTCATCGCAACCATAAACAAAACTCTATTTAAACTCTCATTGGGCGTAATATATAAACTATGATTAAGACCTGGCATAAACACATTATCAAAGTCAAGTCCCTTAGAACTGTGATATGTCATAACGCAAATCTTATTGGTTCCTTCCACAAAGGAACCATATCTATTACCAACGTATTGCATTCTGATCCCTTGACTTTCTAAATATTTGTTTAGGAGATCATAATCAACCCTTCCAAACCTATTCAATTGTACTGTCCATCGATTTTTTCCCGCATTAGACAGTACCTCTTGGATAAAAGCCATTATACTATCATGGGTAGGGATAAGGATTGCTGCTGTATCACCAACATTAACAGCCTTTTCTGCTTCACGAACAATATATTTAATTTCATCGCGAGTTGAAGTTGATGAGCATAGTCTTATTTGTGTGGTGCTTTTAGTCATATCTCTTTTCGCAGAGAATATATTTAAATTGGGTAAAAATCTTTCAACGGCAGCGATAATTGAGCTTGATAGCCTATGAATAATTTGAAGGTCAAAATTTCTTGCTTCAAGAAGAGATCCTATCTGACTAGGCTGAACAGTATATTCATATATTGACTGATTCTCATCTCCAGCAACAATAACGTGCTTAGCTCTGCTGTACATTGATCTAAGGACTTCTTCTTTTAAATCTTGAACTTCATCGCAAAGAATGTAATCGTATCGCTCATACCCTTTTTGGAAATCAGGATATGTCATAATAATAGCAGCAATGCCCATTTCTGAAAAAGCAGCTCTAAACATGGCAATTAATGCATGCGTATATACAACTACGACAACTTTTGCTTGAGGGGTTCTCTGCTTAATTTTCTTCATAGTGTATGCCAACAACACTGATTTACCAGATCCAGGGAAACCCTTAATCCAAATGTTTTGTCTATCAATGTCGACATTCTCGACAAATTGACGTTGCTGGTCATCCAGCATATTTTCCGGTACTAACCATGCCATAATATTATAGTTTAAATTGCAAAATTATTATCATTATTCATGTTACTGTTTATAGAATCAATACAATGTAGTCTCACACATTTATCTTTTATTAGTAATAAGTATGGATGCATAGAACCACTATATACAAGATATAGGTTACGAAGGGCTCTTGTCATTGCCAAGACAAAGACATTCTTGCTAACTTCATCGCTCGGACTGATATATAGACTTGAATTGACATACGGTAAAAATACGTTGTCGTATTTAAACCCCATTGAACCATGATATGTCATAATGTTAATCTTGTTTTCAAGGTCTGACAGTTGACCATAGCTGCTTCCTAAGCATTGATAATTAATATCGTTAGATATCAAATATTGATTAAGATTGTTATAGTCAATTCTCCCCCATTTATTCAACACTTCATTCCAAGGATCCTTACCTTCTTGTTTAATTAAAGCCTGTGCAAAGTTTAACATGTCTCGATTTGTCGCCAATAAAATAGCAGACGTAAATCCACATCTAAGACATTTTTTCGACTCCTTTATAATAAATTGAACTTCTTCATCAACACAAGAACCTTCATAAATGCGAACTTGCTGACGTTGACATGAATTTGTTAAATGTGAATTCATTATAGGCTTTGTCAAATCTTTATTTAAAATCAGTTCGGACAATCCAATAATATACCCATCAAAATTGTGATGATTATATATTAATTCAAATTCTTTGGGGTGCAAAGCTTCTCGAACTTGTTCTATTGTCAAAAGAGGTTCTTGTGTTAGCGGGTCGAAATCGAAGATCTTAAGATTTGGATTAATTGTAACGATAATGTGATTTGTCACTTTCTTTATTTCTGCGAGTAAACTCTGACTTATTAGGTGAACATCATCGCATAAAATATAATCATAATGGTTTGATTCCTTGCGGAATTGCCAATATGTTAACACTTTAATCCTTATACCAATCTCGGAAAAACCTTTTCTAAATTTCTCCACCTCTAGATTTCTATAAACAAGCACAAGAATCCTTGAACTATTATTTAATCTTAAAATCTTTCTTGACAGGTACATTAGAGTCAACGACTTTCCGCAATCCATATTGCCAAAAATGCAGATACTTGTATCTGACAAATCATAATCTATGACATACCGCGTAGTCGTGTCCAACATGTTTTCAGGAACAAGCCATCTCATAGTTATTCATTTTTATGTCGTAAATTAACTCTTTTGCAATGCCTTTGTTCTTGTCTGTGTAAGATTGCCAGCATCATAATATGCAGTCTGCTCTATCTTTGGTTTTGCAGACCTTATTTCATGTGCTTTGTCACGCATACCAAGTTCCTCAGCTACCGAAGCGAACCAACCATAATCAGCACGATTTAATGAGTTGGTCTTCCATCTTCGCTCATAAGCATCGAATGCAACTTGGAACTTTGCTTTAGCCTCCTCAGCTTTCCCCTCCTGCTTATCTATCTCTCCAAGAAGGATATTTACGCAAGGTTCTGATGGATTAATTTCATATGCTTTTTCAAGATGCTTTCTTGCACGCTTGGGATCTTGATATATAAGAGTATTACCCAAATTGAAATTTGGCCAATAATCATTGGGATTATATTCCAATGCTTTTTCGAAAAATTCTACTGCCTTATGCTTATTTCCCGAATTGTGGTAGTAAACTCCAATCAGGTTATAGTCACTAGGATTTGGATATATTTCGTTCTGCTGCTCTAATGTCTCAGCTGCTCTGAAATCATTTCCTGCATCCTCGTATGCTTTCCTCAACTTTACAAGAGAGTTCTTCGTGGGGACACCTCCGTTTTTCTCTGTTTCAATATTAGCTTCCCTTTCTGCTCTCAACACTATTCTCTCTTCTGTAGTTAATTCCTTATTTGCAAATGGATTTTGAGGCTCAACCATGCAATTTACGCCCATACAAGATGCCTTGGCTAAAAGTAGCTTATCGGCCGTTATCTCTACAGCAAGAGAAACCTGCGCAGATATCGGGAAACCGCCTTCCCTTGTTATTTTGAGATTGAATAGCATCTTATTCTCACTGCCTACGCAAATTGGAAGTTCGATAGCTTCTTGTTTTTCTTTAGTAGGCATAAGATCATCGATAACAACAGTATCACTAGGTATTGTCGTTCCTGCAGGAATAAGAACCTTGTTTGTCGTGTCTTTTGTTATTACGAAAATAGGTTCACTTGTTATCGGCTGAATAATGCATTTATTCATACCATTCATTAAAAGAGAATGTATGGCCGCTCCCTTGGAAACATGCGTTTGTAGATCCTGTGGGACGAGAATGTCAGCATCGTCAAAATAGCCCTTGATAGCCTCTTGAATAAAAGGATTTTGTGCACTTCCACCAATCAATAGTACATAATCTATCTCTGATTTCTTCACATTTGCCTTCCTAATAGCACTTTCAATCGGCATAAAAATATTATTGTAATCATCTTGGCCATTGATAGCTGTGGCAAATCTGGAATTCTTCACAAACACAGACATTGCTTCGCAGAACTCTTTGTTTGAGAGATAGAAAGTTGATTGTGACAATAGCCCTTTACGCGTCTCAATATTGATATCTACAGATATCTCTTCTTTGTCGTCGCGAGTTTTGATGTATTCGGGTATTTCTAATTTATATACTTTTGTTGCTATTTTCTTGCTTATTAATATTTTAAGTCTTTCTGCTATCTTGTACAACTGAGTAGCAAAGAACTGTCGTTCTTTAGTCCTGAAATCTTCTGCATTTACATTATTATGCTCAAAGAAGCGCGGCAAAAGGTATTTGTAAGTCAAATATCTGTCCACGTCATCGCCACCTAATTTCGTGAACTTTGAAATAGCAACGTTCTTAGAGTATAAACCATTGACTGATTTGCCAATTTCAAGTATAGATATATCACATGTACCGCCACCAAAGTCAAAGACAAGAACCTTAGAATTGTAATGTGGACTTATGAGCAACGGTTTGTCCGACTCCTCACTATCATGCACATAACTAATGAATGCAGCGTTAGGCTCGTCTATGAGGGATTGCTTCGTTACCGTCATTCCATTTGTTTCCAAAGCTTCCATCAATTCTTTACGCTGATTCGCTTCAAAAGATGCAGGGATACTTACTGCATAGTCGATATTCTCGGATAATCCGTTGTCTTTACAATATCGTTTAATAAGCATATTAAGATACATGAAGAACACCCTTACACAGTCTTTAGGGTTCCTTATGCTAATACCTTCCATACTACCGACCTCACTATTGTAGTATTTCGCTCCGAGGTCTTCGCCGATTTCCATTTTGAAGGAGTACCAGATATTTTTGCCTTTTGTTAGTACATATTTCAGATTTGAAGCTCCTTCGCCAACTAACAGCCGTCCATTATACCAAGCAATAACACTGGGCAATTTCTCGCTTTGAAAAATGGTTCCATCCTCAAGAATCTGAGCCATTTGAATAGGTAATGTTTTTATTGTGTTCTGGCCATCTTCTTTAGTCGCAATTGAAACAACAGTCGTAGATGTTCCAAAGTCAATGCCGACATAGGTTCTTCCCTTGGCTAGCTGAGTTTCGGCCATCGTTGGAAGCATTGAATGAATTGATAAAATATTAGAATTATTCATATTTTTAGTTATATGTGATTGCTAATTTGAAAGATTCATAATCCCATCTGCGATTTCAACATTTTCATTAGGTATTCTCTATGATGGATCTCTGCGTCCTTTTCTTCTCGAGAGGCAAAGGGGCATCTTTCTATATTCCTCTTTGTTTGTGCTAAAACATAATCAGCCATCTCACGAGTTTGTTCTCGTGTCACAAATCTGCCACCAATTAAAGCATCAAAGAACTGGGCAGCACCATCTGAGTGTTTCATCATTTCTGCATTATGCTGCGCAATCTTCTTTTCGTCTGTCATATCTCTGCTCCAAATTTTAGGTTCCCTTTTTGTGATTTGTCAGATTCTGGCAACAAAGATACAAAATATTTTGGAATTAAATGCATAAATAACTATAAATCTTATTTCCACAAGCCATGTGAACACATTATTTATTGTCAAACTCGAAGTAAAAACCTTTTTGTCTCACTTTTCTTATCATCAGAATGGAATATCTCCATTTACAAGTTCCATTTCAAAATCGTCCACCAACTTCTTGACTTCAGCATTGGTTTGCTTTATTTTCTCCAAGAACGACGGATCGGATGAAGGCATTTCATTGGTGATTCTTGACGGTATGTATTCAGGAGGTTGGCGGAATGTCAAATCTATAAATGATAAAAGTTTTGTCATACTCGTATCCGTAGGGAGTTTGTATTTGTCATCAAGTGCCAGATAGGCGTATTTCCTAACGATTAATATACTTTGTTCACAAGATTCATATTGAGAAATTCCCCATTGTTTCAGAATGCCATATTCAGGACTATCCATAACATAATTGTATACTTTCCTATTCCATTCGTCAAAAAAACGTATTGCTTTTAGATGTTCCATCCTGAACAGATAATTATGTGCACGATTAATGCTCAGATGTTTTGAAAGGTTAAACACGCTTTCATCGTAATTTATATGTGTCTGCCCATATATCGAGAATCCGTTAATGCACAAATCATGAACTATCTCAAACAGCATATCGATGGCCTCATCTTCAGATATCGTTCTTCCGGAATTACAAAGTACAGCCAAATAATCAACAGTTCTCAATTTACTCCTATCAATGACATAGTCAGGATCTTCCGCTAAACGAAGACTTATATAATAAAAGTTTCTTTCGTCAGTGAACGATGCCATATTCTCTTTCACATAGGAAATGGGGAAGAAACGGATGATGGACCATGCGCACATCGGCTCATGAAGTCTATCCCACACATCCTTCACCTTTGCCTCAAACGACTTGTCCCAATGATGGTAAAGTTTCGAATAGGCCCATTGTCTGTCAGATTTGCAAGAGTCAAGGAATGCCATTAGAATTTTCTTCTGGTCCTTCCAGTCAAGGTGTTCGAATCGCTTCTGAATCTCATTCCTTGATTCAGAGACTTTGCCACTCTTCTTATTGATGAAGTTCTTGATAAGTATGGCAACAGGGGTATTCCGTTTTTGGATTTCGTATATCATACCTTCGTACTTTTAAATGATTGGTGCAAAGATACGATATTTTTAGAATATGCAAGCGGATTATCCTTTCACAAGGCTTGTGGAGGGTAGAGAATGATAAAGATGAAAGAATAGCTGAAATATTTAGGGATTTTTTTCAAAAAAGAGATTCGTTTAGGCGGAAAATGGGGCGACTCATTTGGGATTGGGAGTGAAGAGCCTGAGAAAACAAAGAGGTTATTTTGAAAATGGGGTGATATGAGTGGAGGCGGGAACAGGTCGATTTTGCGTTTTGAAGGTAAGAGTGAGTTATGTGTCATCTCGCTCCGGAAGTTGAAAAACCAGCCTAAAAACTGGGAGACGTTTATGCACCCCGTGCAAAAGTCTCCCCCAAATCTGGGGCACGTTTATGCACCCCATGCAAAATCTTCCCCCAAAACTGAGGCACATTTATGCACCCCATGCAAAACCTTCCCCCAAAACTGAGGCATGTTTATGCACCCCATGCAAAACCTTCCCCCAAAACTGAGGCATGTTTATGCACCCCGTGCAAAATCTTCCCCCAAATCTGAGGCACGTTTATGCACCCCATGCATAAACGTCCCCCAGTTTTGAGGCAGGTTTTTGAAGTTTTGGAATGGTATTCCTCGGATTCAAGGCATATCATTCGGATCTGTTTTACTGGTCCTTCTTGATTTCGTAGGCCTTGAGGATGCGGACATCATCGATAGGACGGTCGTAGTCATCAACCATCACCTGTTGGATGCGCTCCACCACATCGAGACCTTCCGTAACTTCAGCAAAAACGGTGTACTGTCCATCTAGGTGGGGTGCGCCGCCAGTCTTGCGATAGAGTTCCAGCAGTTCTTCCGTCATTTTCACACGGTGGTCGGTCTGCTCCTCCACCTTATCGCCAATCTGGTAGAGTTGTTGGGTGGAATAGGTGCGACCCCAGACAATATAGAACTGACATCCGCCAGAGCGACGTTCCGGATTGCTCCTGTCACCCTCGCGAGCCATTGCCACTGCTCCACGCTGATGAGGATGCAGCAGATGTCCCTCAGCATCGAAGAACTCACTCTCGATGGTGTAGTCGACACTGCCATTGCCCAGCATCGCACCGGGTTCTGCACGACGACTGGTGGGGTCGCCACCCTGAATCATAAAGTTCTTGATGACACGGTGGAAGAGCAGCGAGTCGTAGAACTGCTCGCCAACCAGTTTGAGGAAGTTATCACGATGCTGGGGCGTATCATCATAGAGTGTCAGAACGATATCTCCAGCGGTAGTTTCGAGTTTCACTTGGTGGCTCTGAGCCATCATCGGCACGTAGGCGGCAACAACAAATGCCACCATCAAAAATCTGAGTTGTTTCATTTTTCCTTAGCAGTTACAACGGTGACAATATAAGCACTGAGCAGGACAAGGATACCAGCCACGGGCTTGTCCCAGGTGAGTACATCCTGTCCGAGCCAGATGGCGACGAACGAGGCGATGACGGGTTGCAGGTTGGTATAGATAGAGACCGTGGTGGCCTGCAGATACTTCATGGCGAAAGGAATCAGAAAATAGCCGAGGGCAGTGGCACAGATGACGATGAAGGCCATCTCCATCACGCCGTCCCAGCCCCATGCCGAGGTGTAGAGCGCATTGGCAGGGAGTTCAGGAATGGCGATGGGAACCGTGACAATCGCCGAAA
>Ga0247610_10003348_pt1 | contig 17668 bp, 14 predicted proteins | sample 174DNAGHGhighgp2_FD_193483 | JGI IMG/M metagenome (GOLD analysis project Ga0247610, IMG submission 193483) | Sheep rumen microbial communities from Palmerston North, Manawatu-Wanganui, New Zealand - 1742 DNA GHGhigh gp2 | ecosystem: Host-associated > Mammals > Digestive system > Stomach > Rumen... | reverse complement strand
ATTTTGAACGGCGAAGACATCAGCGAAGAAATCATGAACCGCATCGAGGATGCCTGCGATATCAAGGTGTCCCAATACATTCCGGCAAAGAGCTACGCCGAAGCCTGGAACCTCGAAGGCCTCCACACCGACCTGCAGCGCAGCCTCGGCATGGAATACAGCCTCACGCTCGAAGACGCCATGAGCAAGACGCCCGAACAGGTGCTTGACGAAATTATCGCGCTCTGCAAGGCCCGCTACGAAAAGCTCGGCAAGATCATTCCGGAAACCGACTTCCGCCAGATCGAACGCCGCTTCCTGTTGATGACCATCGACCAGGTATGGAAGGAACACCTGTACGCCATGGACCAGCTGAAGGATTCTATCCGTTTCCACGGATACGCCCAGAAGGACCCGCTGATGGTCTACAAGAACGAAGGCTACAAGATGTTCGAAGGCTGCATGGAAAAGATCGCGACGCTCACCGCGCTCCGCATCCTGAACATCCGCATCACGCTCCCGAACGGCATGACCGTTTCGCCGGACCAGTTGCAGCTCAAGAGCCAGGAACAGATTGACGCCGAAAAGAAGGCCGCAGAACAGACGAGAGACGAAAGACGAGAGACGAAAGATGGCTCTTCTGAAAACGGTACGGATTCCTCTTCCGACGTCATTGCGAGTCCCGAAAACGAGTCCGGGATAAACTCCGCGAAGCAATCCAATGCCGAAGCCGCCGAGCAGATGAGTGCCGAAGGCGCAAAGCCCGCGGGTCTCGCTGGTACCGCCGCCACGTCCGAAACGAACGCCATCTCCGAAGAACAGCAGGCCCAGCCGATGCCGCAGTCCGCTCTTCCGGGAACGCGTCCGACAGTGCGCCGTACTTACACGAACCCTGCCGTCGCCGCAGCTGCCCGTCGCGCCCAGCAGCAGGCCGCCGCAAAGCTCGGCCGCAACGATCCGTGCTGGTGCGGTTCTGGTCTCAAGTACAAGAAGTGCCACGGCAAGGACCTGGAGTAATTCCCAAAATCCGTACAAACGAACCCTAGGTTCAAAATAAATTAAGACCCGATGCCAAGACGGCATCGGGTTTTTGCTTGAGTAAGAAAAAAGCAAGAAGTATTTTGGAGTAGAGAACGTTGCGATGTTGACAACGGGACGTTTATTTATTTATATTTGGCGCGGTTTTTTGGGTATGTAGTGGTTGCAAACTATTACGGGGTTGGAATGTTCGCACCTACAGATTATTTGACAACGATTCTGTTGTTTAAACTTTTGTGCATTGCGGGTTTGGAAATCATCGCATTATTTTATATCGACTGGCTTTTCAAGCACGACCGCAATAACGAATACCTAGAAAAGGTCACGCCCAGCTACACCCCGGAAAAAACGCCGTTGACAAAAATTGTCATCGTGGCAAAATACTCCATTAGGCAGTATTCCCGAAGAATCAAGATACTCTTCCACAAGCTGATTCCGGCCTAAAACAGAACTCCTTAGTGTGTTGGTTGCACACTGGACCTGCCTAGAACCTAGGCAGGTCTTTTTTCGGAGCGGGCCTTTTACTTTTTCACGATAGTCGACTTCACGAACTTGACCACATCCTTTCCGATGTGTTCGTAAAGCTTGTCCCAGATATCGGAAACCTCGCCCACGAGCGAGAGGTCGTCCATCGCATACTTGGAATCCACCTTGGGAGCGACGCGGCAGACGTTTTCTTTGCCGATATTGGCGCACGCTTCGAAATAGCCCGAATTGCCGGTGCGCGCTACCCATTCGTCCATGACGTACTTGCCCCAACCGATAATGCTCTTGTCTTTGGGTGCGTTGTTCGGACGGACCATTCCCGTATTGAAGGAAAGAATCTTGTAATCGCCCTTGAATTCCTTGACCTTGTTCAAGCCGGATTCCAGCACCATAATGGGGTCGTTCGCCCACATGCCGCCATCGCAATAGATTTCTTTCTTGCCGTCCTTGTTACGGCTGACCGTATCGAAATACGTCGGCGCAGAGCAGCTCGAAAGAACAGCGAACCACTGGTCCGTCATGCCGTCGCCACGGTCCCAAACTTTCTCGACACTTTCGCCGTTCATGAAGGTCGCCGGGATATAAATCGGCTTCTTGAATTCGTACATCTTGTAGCGGAAGGTACGCTGCAGGAGTTTCTTGAGCTTGGAATTGTCGTAGCGGTAATAGTTGTTCGTCAGAATTTTTGCGGCGTTCACCTTGGTGAAAATGGCCGACAGGTTTTCACGGTACAGGTCGTAAAGTTCCGCGGCAGTCATGCCGGTGCAAAGTCCCGCAGCAACGATAGAGCCCGTAGAGGTTCCTGCAAAGGCCGCACCGAGATTAGCCAAGCTTTCGCCGAGATCTTCCTCAAGCCTGCGCATAAACTGAAGAGGACCGATACCGAGGGCGCCACCACCAGAAACAGAAATAGCGAGTTTCATTCATTTCTCCTTTTATAGATAAATTCATTTTCTGATGTAGAAGATAGTTTATTCAAACCAAACATGCAAAAGCATTTTGGTAAAATATTATCCACAAAGTTTTGTACATTTACAAGGATGGAATTCTTGAGCAGGACATTCAGGACCGCATGCGCCTTCGCATTCAGAAAGGCAGCCTTCGCCCTCCTGTATACGGCAGGGTGGAAACGGAAGGTCGTACAGGCGAACCGCGCCCTGACGCACCTTGAAAGCGGCATAGAATCAAGACGTTTTTACAGACAAATGCTCCAAAACCTGACCCGTCACGCCGCCGATATCATTTTCCTGTTCAGGGACTACAAGAAATTGCCCCAGGATACCGCCGAATTCCCATTCCAGGGCCACGCCACCACCTACGCCCTTGCAGAAGGCAGTGCAACCGTCCTACAGAAAATGCGACAGGGCGGCATCTTCCTCACCGCCCATTACGGCAACTACGAGGCGATAGGCCCGTGGCTATGCAGGCTAGGTATCCCGCTCAAGGCAAGCTACATCCCGCTGAAACCCGCATGGCTCAACCACATCGTCGAAAACCGGATGCGAGCCGTCGACGGAAAAAGCTACGCCGTAAACGCGAAGACTCCCCGCGAATTCCTGCGGCTACTCGACGAACACAAGCTTTTTTGCCTACTCTCCGACCAGGACAGCCGCATTCCAAGCGCCGAGAAAGGAACATTCCTCGGGCAGATTGTCAACGTGAACCCGCTCCCCGACTTTCTGCACAGGCACCGCCCCGACGCCCCCCTATACATCTGCTGGATGGAGGAGCAGCCCGGCCGCAAGATCCTGCACGCCGAAGAAATCCTAGTAGCCCCCGACGAAAAGGTCATGGACACTTTCAACCGCTGGCTCGAAAAACGCATCGAGGAAAATTCCGCACTGTGGTACGGATGGACGCACCGCCGTTTCTACAGCTGCAAACCGACGACTTATTAGGCGTTTTTTAGGCAAAATCACAAAAACAAGGGCATATTCCAAGTTGGAATAATCAAAAAACGCCCCTCACCGCAAAAAAAATTATATATCTATATTAATTGCACAAGTAGAGGAATAATTTGAGCGAACTGAAAGACGTAAAGGTAGTCCAACCTATAGAGCTGCGAAAGCTCATCCTGGTGAACCTTATGGACCCTTCCTTAAGGCCTTTACGCCTATGTCTTTCCGAAAACCACCCGCTGATCGATGTCGACAACGACGAAGAGGCCATACGCCTCGTCGACAAGCAGCACGACCATATCTCGGCCGTTCTCTTCAACGCCGAAAGCGCCGCAAAAAACAACTTCGCCCTGCTCCAGAAAATGAACGACGACAAGCGCTACGTCGGCATTCCCACTATCGCCGTATCGGACACCGCCGATTCCCAGATATACAGCCAATGTCTTGAAGCAGGTGCAAACGAGTACTTCGAACCGCCCTTCAAAAAGGAGCTGATTACGCTCCGCATCAAGAACGCCGCAAGGAGCAAGGACTCGGCGACCTTCTCGGAAGTTGAGCAATTTCTCAAGGAACTGCCGTCGAACATCTACCTGAAAGATGCCGAAGGAAAGTACATCTTCGCGACGCACTACTGGCACCACCTGCACACCGAAAACGATCCCAACTGGACCATCCGCGGAAAGACGGATATAGAAATCCGCTCGGACAAGGAAAACGCCAGGAAGGCGATGGAATCCGATATGGAAATAATGCGGACAGGAAAGGGGACCAACTACATCATCGAGGAAAAAGGCGAGGACGGCAGCGAATACCTGGAACTAATCAAGCGACCGACCTTTGACGAAAACGGAAAAGTGAACGGCATCGTCGCCATCATCAACAACATCACCGAAATGCAGCGGCTAAAGCTCGAACTCGAAAAGCGCTCAAAGATCGACCAGCTGACGGGACTTTTCAACAAGCAGACGACCGAGGACATGATCACGCAGGTCCTCAAGCAAATCGGGGACAACGGCGGAAACGGCGCGCTACTCATGATAGACGTCGACAAGTTCAAGTACGTGAACGACACCTTCGGCCACATCGCGGGCGACCGCGTACTCATGGCTATCGGCGACATCATCCACAAATCCTTCAAGGGCATGGACGTCTCGGGCCGCGTGGGTGGCGACGAGTTCATGGTGTTCCTGCGCGACATCAAGAATGCCGATACGCTCCTCCGCATCGCGGCCAAGATTTCGGACAAGGCACGACACCTTTTCAAGGGCGACCCCCTTGGAGGACACATCTCGCTTTCCATCGGCATTGCGCAATTCCCACAATACGGAAAGGACTTCGAGGAACTCTACCGTGCCGCCGACAAGGCGCTCTACTTTGTCAAGGAACACGGCAGAGATTTCTACAAGCTGTACTCGCCGGAACTCAAGTGCCTGGTGAAGGAATAGGCTTTAAAGATATCAAGCACTGTCCCGCACGGACTTCTGAAGATTCCTTCGCAAAAACCTGCGAAACAATTCCAGCCGTTCCGGCAATAACCGGAATCTCAGTCTTCATGCTTTCGATAATGGCTATGGTGTCACCTTCCTTGACCGCATCGCCCACCTTTGTCATCACTTTCCATAGGGAGCCTGCAACGGTACCATAAACACCCTCTTCATCTTCGGCGAGAGTAATTTCGGCTACCGGAGCAGACTCCGCACTATGGCTTTCAAAAGTGAACTGACCGTTCGCAATCCAGCGCTCCTTTTCTTCTTCGAAAGCCTTCGTCCGTTTTTCCTCGAAAGCCGAAATGGAAGCGGCATTCGTCGCAAGGAACTTTTCATATTCCTCGATATCGAAAGAGCTGTTCTCGATAGTCACGTGGAACTTGCCCGCGACAAAATCCTTGCGCATCTGTAGAAGCTTTGCGGCATCCACCTCGTAAAAGCGAATCTGGTCAAAGAAACGCAGCAGGTACGGCAGCGGGAAATCGCTCGTCTTCTTGAAACGGTTCCACATTTGCACCGTACGGCCAACGAACTGATAACCACCAGGTCCTTCCATTCCGTAGACACACATGTAAGCGCCACCGATACCCACAGCATTTTCCGGAGTCCATGTACGGGCAGGGTTATACTTGGTTGTGACCAGACGATGCCTCGGATCAAGCGGTGTCGCAACGGGGGCACCCAAATAGACATCACCGAGACCCATCACCAAGTAATCGGCATCGAAAACGGTTTTCTTGACATCCTCGATCGAATCGAGACCGTTCACGCGGCGGATAAATTCAATGTTATTGGGACAGCACCAAGGCGCATCCGGCCTAACGGTCGTCACATACTTTTCAATTGCGATTCTTGTCTGGGGATCGTCCCACGAAAGCGGCAGGTAGATGGTACGGGTAGGCACCTTCGTGAGCTTGTTTTTGCGCAGGTGTTCTGCCAAATTCCAAAGACGTTCAAGGACACCTTCCTGACGGATTTTCCGGACATCGTAGTGAATTTGTATAGAACGGATTCCCGGCGTGATATCAATCAGGACATCGTGAAAATGTTCCTTGACAGCAAGCATCCAGGCGTGCGCCTTGAAACGAAGCCGCAAGTCAATCATCGCAGGGCCAAATTCGACAAGCACATTGTCATCGCCATCAGCACGCACGACGACATGCTCCATCTCGGAATCGGTATTGAATTCCGCGATGACAGGCGTGTTCACCGGGGATGCGACAAGTGCGGGCACCGGCTTCGATACATTTTCGGGAGCGGCAAGCATTTCTTCGCGGACAAGCCTGATCTTTTCGGCATCCTCAGCGGAAAGCGGAATGAACCGGACCTTGTCACCGCTACGGAGCTGGCCCATCTTCCAGAGTTCCGCAGAAACAATTGTCACGGGGCAGGCAAACCCACCGAGACTCGGGCCATCGACACCCAAAATAATCGGCATGTCTCCCGTGAAATCTACGGTACCCACCGCGTAGGCGTTATCGTGCAAGTTCGAAGGATGCAAGCCCGCCTCGCCACCATCGGGGCGTGCCCACTTGGGCTGCGGACCAATCAGGCGAATACCCGTTCTCGAGGAGTTGTAATGCACTTCCCAGGTCGCGGCAAAAAATTCCTTGACATCCTCTTCCGTCAAGTAGTCCGGCGCACCATGGGGACCGTACATCACGCCAATTTCCCATTCCGTGCCAATAGAAGGCAATGCACATTTCGACGGAATGACAGATTCCCCCGCGATATCGTTTCCGATATGCAGGATATCCCCAGCTGTAAGAGCACGGCCGCCATGGCCGCCAAAACCTCCCAGCGTAAAGGTCGACTTGCTTCCCAGATATTCAGGGACATCAATGCCACCGCGAATTGCCAAGTAGCAACGTTGCCCCGCCTTGCTTATGCCAAACTTGAGAGTGTCGCCCTTATGCACATCTACCGGAGTGTTCTTGAGGCAAGGCAAATCATTGATCTTCGCAGGAAAATCACCACCGGTAAAGGCGACAACGGCATCGGTATGGAACAGGAGTGTACACCCGGAATGAGTCATCTCGATTCCAGCGGCATTCTCGGCATTACCGACAATCTTGTTTGCAAGTCTAAAACTGTAATTATCCATCGGGCCGCTAGGCGGAATGCCGACATCCCAATATTTCAGGCGGCCAGGATAATCCTGCACTGTCGTCTGTAAGCCCGGAGCAAGAACCTCGAAAATACGATTGCTGTACTTGTAATCGTTCAGAATCCAGGTCGAAACGTTTCCCGAAATGAAATCGGCCATTTCCAGCACATCGCGCAAAAGCTTGATGTTCGTCTCGAAACCGTATAGCTGGACATCCGCAAGCGCCTTCTTCGCATTCTCGATATTTTCTTCGCGGTCCTTTCCCGCAACAATCACCTTCGCAAGGAGCGGATCGTAAAAGGCACTGACTTCGGTTCCGCGGGAAATCCAGGTATCCACACGGATTCCTTCGGGAAACTTCACCTCGGTCAACAGGCCACTGCTCGGGCGGAAATTCTTACCGGGGTCTTCGGCGTAAACACGGAATTCCATCGCATGGCCGTGCGGAACGAACTTCGCCCCGATTTCAAAAGGACGCTTCCCTGCAGCAAGCTCGATCATCCAGCGCACCAGATCGACATCGTAGACCGTTTCGGTAACGCCATGTTCCACCTGCAAGCGCGTATTGACTTCCAGGAAATAGAACTTGTCACTCGGGGCGTCATAAATAAATTCAACCGTTCCCGCCGAACGATACGCAACACCCTGCACAAGCCGTAGCGCTGCTTCATGGAGCGCCACGCGCGTTTTTTCAGGAAGGTTCGGAGCGGGAGTTTCCTCGATCACCTTCTGGTTACGGCGTTGCACAGAACAGTCGCGTTCTCCGAGCACAACAGCATTTCCTTCGCCATCGCCAAAAATCTGAACTTCGACATGGCGGCCACGCTCCACGTACTTTTCTACAAAAAGACCCGCATTCTTGAAGTTGTTCTCGCTCAGCCTCTTGATCCTATCGAAGCTTTCAACGAGTTCCTTGTCGCTACGGCAGATGCTCATACCAATGCCGCCACCGCCCGCCGTACTCTTGAGCATCACGGGATATCCAATCTCTTTGGAATGTGCCAAAGCATCGTCCACATTTTCCAACAGGCCCGAACCGGGAACGAGCGGCACGTTAAATTCCTGTGCCAGTTCCTTGCTGCGGTGCTTGAGGCCAAATTCCACGAGATGCTTCGGAGTCGGCCCAATAAAGGCAATCCCATTTTCTTCGAGGACTTTCGCGAATTCGGCATTCTCACTCAAGAAACCATAACCTGGATGAACCGCCTCGGCACCCGTCGACTTGATTGCATCCAAAATCGCGGAAACATTCAGATAGCTATCCTTGACCGGTGCAGGCCCGATACGCACGGACTCGTCGGCCATCAGCACATGGGCAGCTGTTTCGTCAGGGTCGGAATAAACGGCAACAGATTTCACTCCCATTTCTTTCAAGGAGCGGATTATACGACAGGCTATTTCGCCACGGTTTGCTACAAGTACCTTGTTGAACATAACTATTTCCTCTTACACTTTGTCAGTTGCACCAGAAGTTGCGTCAGCGATCCTTCCGGATCTTCGAGTTCCTCAAGAATCGTAAAATGATTCTGATTCGAAAGCAGATTGAACGAGCCGGAAATTCCGTCCCCCGCGCGACGCATCGCAAATTCGATGCTATGCCTGCGAAGTTCAGGAAGTTCGTCGGCACCGACCACCACGACTACCGACTTTTTGACAAACGGCTTGCGCAGCGGACTGAACAGGAGAATTTCACTTTCGGTCAACTGAAGCTTATCGTTCAGGTAACTCTTGGAAATCGGTTCCAGATCATAGATGCCACTAATCGCAAGGGCTCCACAGACACCCCGTTCTTCTAACATATTGACCGCCAAGTGAGCGCCCGCCGACCAACCCGACACGTAAATATGTGAAGCATCGAATCCAAGTTCACTATTATGAAGACGCAAGTAACTAAATGCGCTACGGAGACTTGCAATGATACCTCTCATATCCCTATCAGGAGCGAGCGGATAGCCTATATTGGCAACATCGAAGCCGTGCGCCAGCGGTCCACTTGCTACAAAGCGAAACATCTCCTTGTTACGCATTTGCCAATATCCACCATGGATAAAGACAAATAACGGAGCATTCCTTTTTCCACAACTAAAGTAATCCAATGTTTCCCGTGGATGCGGACCATAACGTAAATCCAACGTATCCTGAAAGCCGGTCGCAAGCTTGGCGCTGCGCACATAGAAAATCCCAAGCAAGTCACTACTGTTCTTTACTGCCTTGCTGTTATCGTAGGCTTCGTCGAGTGCTTCCTTGGTAAAGTTTCGATATACATAGCCGTTTTCCATAAGTCTATTCCAAACAAATTATTTTTCAAAAACGAGAAGCCGGATAGGAGTCGGATTGTAGTCATTGCAAGGATTGTTCAGCTGAGAGCAGTCCGAAAGCAGGAACATTACGTCCATATCGGCACGCAATTCTATATACTTGCCCGGTCCCGAAATTCCATCGGCAAATTCAAGGCGTCCCTTGTCATCCAAAATGACCTTCGTGAAAAAGTTCAAGTTGCAAGTCTGATCGCGCTTGCTCAAGCCATAGTTTTCAAGCGTACGCACAAACGTGTCGCGGCAGCTATGCATATAACGAGTCTTATTCGTATAACGCACAACGTTTCCTTCCGCAGAGCATCCGCTTCCAAGCGTATCATGTTCGCCGCATGTATCCGCAATCACCGTAAGCATAGCGTTTCCGCAGTTGCTACGGATGACCGTACCAAGCTCGATCATCGAATTCGCCTGGGCCGTAATGGTGTTGTTGGCGTTGTAGCGTTCCGTCGGATCGTTCGCATTGTAAATCTGCACATCGCCGGACTGGTTTCCTTCCACATCGACCAAACGGAGGATCTGTCCCTTCTTGAGGGGCAGCATATAGCCATCACCCGCAAGCACCGTCACGTCAAGGACGGCATCCTTCAAGTCACGGGAACTTTCAAGAAGTTTCGAGTTCATACAGGCTCCTTATCCCACACGATCATCCTGACCGGGGTCGGATCGTAAGCATTGCAGGGGTTGTTCAGCTGCGGGCAGTTACTCACGACCGCGAGCACATCCATCTCGGCACGCATTTCCACATACTTTCCCGGCGAGGAAATTCCATCGGCAAAATTGAGGTTTCCCTTTTCGTCAAAAGGAACGTACATGAAGAAATTAAGGTTATTCACCTGATCGCGCTTGTCCAGATTCGGGGTTTCAAGCAGCACCTTCAAGAACGATTCGCGGCACGCATGCATATAGCGCTTGTCAAGCGAGTAACGACAGGTGTTGCTTTCGCAGGAGCAGGCGCTTCCGAGCGTATCGTGGTCGCCACAGGTATCGGCGATTACCGTAAGCATCACGTTATCATCGTTAGAGTAAAGCTTTGTTCCTACACCGACAAGGCAATTCGCCTGTCTTTGCACCGTCTGCTGAACGCTGTAGCGTTCCGAAGGATCATTCGCATTGATAAACAATGTATCGACGGCCTGATTTCCCTTGAGATCCAGAATACGGAAAACCTGACCTTTTTTAATCAAATGCAGCCAGCCCTTCCCGGCGGCGACATCTTCGACATAGCAGGCATCTTCTTCCTTGAGCGAACTTTCCAGATACTTCGTAAACATGATAGACCTCCTACAAGTTGTAGTTTGCCGTGTTGATGTAACCGCGGCCGTTTTCGGGGCACCAGGTAAAGCACGGGTCTTCGGCGCCGGCGATATCGCAAGTCATGAGTTCTACTTTCACAGGCTTGCGCAGATATTCCTTGCTCGGGTTCAGCGGGTGCATACCCGTATCGATGACCACCAGGGTATCCATTTCGGCACGCAGTTCCACATAGTCACCCGGCTTGGAATTGTTTTCGATAAAGGTCATCTTACCGTCGGAAGTCACCACAACCTTGCTAAAGAAATTGACCAGTTCCGTAAAATCCCTCTTGGTCATGCCGTGCTTGCCGATTTCCACCAGCAGGGAATCGTAGCCGTTACGGTAAAAGTCGTTGTGTGCGCTCTGGTAATCCTTCTCGCCAAAACGTTCCTTGATCAACGAGGCATGGGTGCATCCACACAGAGGGTCGTGCCAACCCACGGTATCTTCGACGACACTCAGCAAGATACGTCCCATGTCACCGTAAAGGCAGCAGTTCTTTGCGATGCGGCAGATATGCTGAATTTTCAAGGTATCGCCCAAGTTAAAGCGTTCGGTAAAGTTGCGTGCGTTGTAGCACATGAGCGATGCATTCGCGCCGCCTTCCAAGTCCGTGAGGCGAATTTTCTGACCACGCTTGACAATGCGCGAGTAGTTCCAGCCACCCGCAATGATCTGTTCGCAAAGTACTTTAGATTCAGACATAATAACTCCTGTTTTTTATGGTTGCATTCCAACCATGTTGACGATTTTAAAATCCTCTTCGGCGACCTCGTTCATCTTAGGCGGGCGAATCAGCTCCTCGACATGCTTGCGCGTTTCGTTAAACTCGCGCAGAGTCAGGCTTCCCTTGTTACGCGGACGCGGTACCGGCACTTCGACCATTTCCCTCACCTTTCCAGGATTCGCCTGCAAAGTCAGGATGCGGTCCGAAAGGAATACGGCTTCGTCCAGATCATGCGTCACGAAAATGATGGTGATGTCGATGTTCTTCCAGACTTCAAGCAGATACTTCTGCATCTGCGCCCTTGTCTGCGCATCGAGCGCACCGAACGGTTCATCCATCAGGAGCACGCGCGGCTGAGGCGCCAGCGCCCTCGCGATGGCGACGCGCTGCTGCATGCCACCCGAAAGCTGCTTCGGGAAAAATTCACCGTACTTTTCGAGGCCTACAATTTCAAGCCATTGTTCAGCAACCTCTTCGGCCTCGTCGCCACCGCGCCCCGTCGATTCAAGCCCAAACATCACATTCTGCTTGACTGAGAGCCACGGGAAAAGGGAATACTTCTGGAACACCATTCCCCTTTCGGCACCAGTCCCGCGAACCACCTTTCCGTCGAGCAGGAATTCGCCGCTGGTCGCCGTTTCGAGGCCCGCCGCAATGCGGATGAGCGTCGACTTTCCGCAACCGGAAGGGCCGATGACCGAGAGGAATTCACGACGGCGTACGCTGAACGAGATATCGTCCAGAACACGGTGCATTCCCTTGCCGGAAGAGTTCTCGAAATCCTTTACGATATGGCGCGCTTCCAGAATGCTGTCACCGAAAACTTCTTTAGAACCTTCCATGGTACTTCTCCTTGAGCGCCTTTTCTTCGGGAGTCAGGCGGAACGAAAATACGGTATCCTTCGGCGCGAAAATTTCCTTCTTGATCTTGGACGTCACTCCGACATGGCCACCTTCCCAGGCAAAGAAATCGCGACTGAGGAAGTTGAGCACCAGATCGCAGCCAAGCCCGATAATTCCGAGAATGATAATCGCCGCATAGACATTGTCAAAATTGCGGTACTTCGCCTGCTGATTGATAAACCAGGTGATGCCGGAACTCGTGCCGACCACTTCGGCCACAATCAGGTAGGTCCACGCCCAGCCCAGCAAAATGCGCATATCCTTGTACATCTTGGGAGCAATCTCGGGCAGGATGACCTTGAACATGATGCGTCGAGAAGAGGCACCCAACGTGCGCGCGGCCTCGATCAATGTCGAATCAACGCGGCGGGTGGTGGCGCACAGCATCGGAACCTGCTGGAAAAATGTACCGATGATGATAATCGCGATCTTGGGCGCGTCATTGATGCCGAGAATAGCGACGGCCAATGCACCGAATACCGGTGCCGGGAAATACCGGAAAAACTCAATGAAGGGGCCCGTCAACTTTTCAAAGAACGGGACTGCGCCGCAAATAATGCCCAGCGGCACGCCGACGAGACTCGACAGCAAGAAGGCAAGGAATACGATTTTTACAGAGTGGAGTATACTTTCGTAAAACCAGACATCGCCATCGCGCCTCGGTTCCGTCATAAAGGCCGTCACGAGAGCTTTAGCGACCTTGTGCGGAGCCGGGAGATAGGCGGGGTTGATGCGCACACCCGTCATCGCCTTTTCGCCTGCGGCCAGCAGGGACTTGTTCTCTTCTTCAAAATTGGCGCGTTCGATTTCATCGCCCGGCTGGCAAAACATGCTGCCACCGGCATCGACCACCTTGACGAGCGGGTGGTACACGAAAGGTACATAGCTTACCACGCTCCAGACGGCAAGGGGAATAATGAACGAAAGCACCGCAAGCACTACCGTCCACTTCTTTCCAACATGCTTTTGAATTCCAATCGGGTTAATCATAATGTTTCCAAATTCAGTGTTTTACTTTTTCGCCTTGACGAATGTTTCCGTGAACGAAGGGATAATGTAACGGTTCACATCCACACTCTTTTCATAAACCTTGTTCTTCACGAAGAACGCATCGACATTCTTGCTGGACCCGTAAACGGAGCCATAGCCTTCGCCCTTCTTGAATCGGGCAGCCGCCTCTTCAGCAGTCAGGAAGCGGGTCCCATCCATAAACGTGGCATATTTCTTTTCGGAAATACCCACGCGGGCGGCAAGAATCTTGACGGCCTCATCCTTGTTTTTCGGATCGTTCAGGAAATCGATGACATCGTACCAGGCGGCTACAACCTTTTCCCATTCGGCCTTGTTTTTCATTAGCGACTCCTGCGAGACCGCGAGAACATCGTAGATGATTCCGGGTTCGTTCGCGCTGGTGTAGAGTTCCTTGGCTCCCTTGACCACCTCGAGCGCATTCACAGAATGCGGAACCCATGCGACCACTGCGGCGACTTCGCCACTTTCAAGGGTCTGCACCGCTTGATGCGTCGGCATATTCACCAGCGTTACGTCGGATTCTTTCAAGCCGTTTTTCGTAAGGGCGTTGATCAGCAGCGCATGCGAAAGGCATCCAATCTCGACACCCACCTTCTTGCCCTTGAGATCCTTGATGGAGTTGATTCCAGGAGCACCGACAATCTTGTCGTTACCGTTACTGTAGTCGTTGATCAGGATGATAGAGTTGCGGGCACCCGTCGCGTTAAGCATCATGGCATCACCATTCGCAACACCCACAGCATCCACCTGCTTTGCGGCAAAGGCATCCATGGAAGGGCCGTAGTCAAACCATTCCAGCTTGACATTCGCATCATGCTTCTTGAAGAAGCCCTTCTTGTCGGCGATTTCCCACGCGGTCCATCCCGGCCAATCGCTGTAGGCAATTTTCAGCAGGGGCTTTTGTGCATATACGGTAGCAACGGCCGCGGCAACACATGTCAGAAGTATTCTTGTCAAATTCATAGTATCCTCACTTGTTTGCCAAGTAAGTAGCAAAAGGTATGCCAATTTTCAAAATGGGCGAAATTTCGCAAAAAAAGGCACTTCCATGTCACATAAGAACTTTGCAATATTTTTATAGTTCCGCAATTTGTAAAACACTTTTAAAAAGTCTAGGTATATTCCAAAAAGTGTAAATCCGTAATTTGTGTAAATTAACGAATTTCGGATAAACTTGAAAAAATCTTTTCAAAAAAACTTTTGTAACCTCTTTACAAAAGTGAAGCCGCGTCACTATATTTTAAGGCATGAAACAAACGAACACAACAGCGGAATTAAAAAAACATAACACACGCGCCGTCAAGACAGCGCTGCTTTCACTCGGTGCAGCCACGAAGGCGGAGCTTTCGCAGGCGACAGGACTCAGCGTCGTCACCTGCGGCACCATTTTGAACGAATTAACCGCTGCAGGCGAAATCACCGAAGAATCCCAGCGCATTTCTAGCGGCGGGCGCCCCGCCATAGCCTACCAGTACAATCACGAATGGGGCAAGTCACTCTGCATATACGCCTATGCCGACAACGAAGAAAAGCTTCTGCATTTCCGCGTCCAGGATATCGGCGGCAACATCAAGCAAAACGGGACTTTCAGGGAAAGGCTCATTTCTCCCGAAGTCATCATCGCCAATATCCGCAAGATCCTGAGAAAGGAATCCGACATCGAAATCATCGTGATCGGCGTGCAGGGCTGTGTCAATAACGGCATCATCGAATTTTCGGACATCGAAGAACTCCGCGGAACAAATCTAGCAGAAAGAATTGAACACGCGCTAAAGATTCCGACCGTTGTCGAAAACGACATGAACACCATCGCGTTAGGTTATTCAAAATCAAACAGCAACGAAAAAAACGTGGCGCTCCTCTTTTTCCCGAAACGGAATACACCTGCGGGCGGATTCATCGTTGACGGAAAAATCCTTCGCGGCACATCCAACCTGGCCGGCGAACTTTCGTACTACCCCTTCAATTTCAACAAGAGCAGCCAGACGGCAGCCTTCAGCGACATAGAGTACGCGATGCCTATCGTGAACCAGCTTGTCACCGCGGCAGTCGTCTTCCTCGATCCCGCACAGATCGTGCTTACCGGCGGGCTTGCATCCGAAATGAACGAGCAGGTCGTCGTCCAGCATCTGCGCAGGCATCTGGACCGTTTGCAGTTGCCACGAATCATCATCAAGCCCAACACCGAAAGCGAATATTTCGCAGGGCTCTACAACCTTGCCGTGGAACATCTTTTGGAATTATAACAGGAGGATTTATGGACCTCAGAATATCATCCCTCTTAAACGCATACCGCAGCGGAGCGACAACTCCCCGCGCCGTCATCGAATACGTCCTTGCCGAAATGGAAAAGGCACCCGCACAAATCTGGATTAGCCGCCTTTCGAAGGAGGCCCTGGAAAAATACCTGGAACCGCTCGAAAAGTTTTCCGAATTTCCCGAAGACAAGCCACTTTTCGGAATTCCATTCGCCGTCAAGGACAACATCGACGTGGAAGGTCTCGAAAGCACCTCGGCATGCCCCGCCTACGCCTATACGGCAGCAAAAAATTCATTTGTCGTAAGCCGCCTAATTGAAGCTGGCGCCATCCCGGTCGGAAAGACGAATATGGACCAGTTCGCCACGGGACTCGTCGGCACGCGAAGCCCCTACGGAGCCATTCCCAACAAGTACGCCCCCGAATACATTTCGGGCGGAAGTAGTAGCGGTTCGGCGGCATCGCTTTCCTATGAACTCTGCAGCTTCGCCCTCGGCACCGATACGGCAGGCTCCGGGCGCGTTCCCGCCGCATTCAACAAGCTGGTGGGCGTCAAGCCGACGCGTGGCCTGCTCAGTACAAACGGGGTCATTCCCGCTTGTCGGAGCCTCGATTGCGTCAGCATCTTCGCGCTGGATATTGACGACGCGAAAACTGTCCTGAACATCGCGCAAGGCGAAGATTCCGAAGACCCTTATTCCAGAGAAGCCCCGTGGAACGCCAACGCGGGACTGCACGCAAGACTCCCCGAAAAATGGACCTTCGGCGTGCCCGACACGTTGGAATTTTTCGGCAACGAGGGTTACCGCGAAGCATTCGAAAAAGCGGTTTGCGCTTTCGAAAGGGCGGGCGGTACCAAGGTTGTCGTCCCGTTCGAACCTTTCCTGAAAGCGGCGAGACTTCTCTACGAAGGCCCGTGGGTTTTCGAGCGCTATAACGCCGTCGGAAAATTCATCGAGGAGCATCCGAACGAAATTCACCCGGTGACCAAGGCCATTATTTCACCCAAGCAAATTCCGCATCCGTCAGAGGTTTTCGAAGGCTTCCATAAGTTGCAGGCATACAAGAAAATTACGGATAAGATAATATCATCGGTCGATTTTCTGCTTACGCCTACTGCAGGGACTATTTACAAGACGGAAGAAGTCGAAAACAATCCCATCGCGCTGAATTCCAATCTGGGGTACTACACCAACTACATGAACCTGCTGGATTATTCGGCTCTCGCCGTCCCCGCCGAGGACGCCACAAGCAAAGGTGAAAACGCGCCGAGCCTTCCATTCGGCGTGACGCTCGTAGGCAAAGCCTTCGACGATTACAAGCTACTCGATGCCGCCGAAGCGGCGAAGCCCTTCCTTGAAAAAAGAATACCGCTTGCCGTCTGCGGAGCCCACCTCAGGGGATGCCGACTCTACTGGGAACTTTCGCGCGCGACCTTCCTGAAAGGCACGAGAACGGCTCCCGAATACAGGATGTTCACCTTCAACGACCACGGCATCCAAAAACCTGCACTCGTCTCCTGCCCCAAGGGGGAAGGCCATAGTTTCTACATCGAAATCTACGGCCTCACCGCAGAGGACTTCGGCAGCTTTGTAAGCCGCATTCCGAAACCGCTTTGCATCGGCAAGATCAAGACGATCGACGGGACACTTGTTTCGGGATTCCTCTCCGACACCTCTATGGGCGAGTGGATTTACGACAAGAAGGCCGTCGACATCTCGGAGTACGGAGACTGGAGAAAGTATATCGCGGCTACAAAGAAGTAACCGCAAATTCAAGGTTCTCTAGCAGAAATTTTGTTATTTTATCGGGTATGACTCCCGCCGAACTTGTCAAGTGCCTGTTGGCCGAACAGGATTTAAAGTATCGCGATTTTCACGCGTCGCTGTTGCCGAACATCGACAAGAAAAAGATTATCGGCGTGCGCGTGCCTACCATGAAGAAAATCGCGAAGGAGTTTGCTGACTCTAAATTTTTAGACAAACTCCCGCACAAGTACTTCGAAGAAAACCAGGTGCACCTTTTTGTGGTCGAACGCATCAAGGATTTTGACGAATGCCTGTACCGCATCGAACAGTTCTTGCCCTACATTGACAACTGGGCGGTATGCGACGGAAAGTCACCAAAGGCTCTGCTTAAGGA